>ERZ773245.2394-NODE-2394-length-10542-cov-4.981596_pt1 | contig 10542 bp, 15 predicted proteins | sample MGYA00580988_ERZ773245 | MGnify/ENA primary metagenome ERZ773245 (study PRJEB29015, sample SAMEA2737792) | human gut metagenome | biome: human gut; feature: human-associated habitat; material: faeces | place: China | collected 2012 ... | reverse complement strand
GGAGCACCTCAAAAACACCATCATACACTAAATCAGTAAGTTGGCAGCATCACCTCGCATCGCAGCCAAGAATATTTGCCAGTGGGATAAGCATACTGATAGTTGGTTCATACTCTCCGCTCTCCCACTGGATGATAATTTCTTCATCGAGATCGAGCAGCCTGGCGAGTTCGGCGGTTGTTAAGCCGCAGGCTTCGCGTTGGGTGCGAAGGTTAACCAGCCAGCTTTCAGGGAAGGATTGTTTTTGTTGCGCAGGAGAAGCAGCAGATAGAGCATATTCATGGATAAATTCCATTACCTCAATGCCCAGTTCCTTTGAGCGAGCACAATCCAGAAGATGGAATGTGCGTACAGCACTTAGCAAATTTGCAATATTTAATGCAAAGGAATCAAGTTCTAAGCCCTTAAGCGTAACACAGCCGCAGTTGATAAAATTAGTTGTTTCTGGAGTTGCTTTTAGTGTCTTCATATATCCACCAACAATTTTAAATTGAATCAAATCAAGTTATAATTGATGGTGCGATATTATGTTTTGGGAAATAGCCTGTCAAGAAAAAATTGATATCGTATATTTCAGGCAGAAAAAAACGGGCAAAGCCCGTTAAAATCAAAGACTAACCAAATCTGTTTATGTTGAATGGTACTGATGAGATCACTTTAGACTGGATATAAAGCAGAGCTAACCCCTCTTTTTCGATGCTCCATGGTTGATAATTGGGGTTATCAGATAACACCATGATTTTGCTTCCAATTTTTTGAAGCCTTTTCACGTAGCATTCTCCATCAAAACAAAATGCATAAATACCATCGCCATCAAAATAAGTTACTGTCTTATCAAGAAAAAGAAGGTCGCCAGGTGAGATTGTGGGAGCCATACTGTCTCCTCTGGCGTTACCTATTTCTATATTTTTGAATGCCCGATTTCCAACAAGACGTCGGGCATATTCAGGATCAAGTTCTATTGAGCGCACTACATCTATCAAGTCACCACGGACATGAGTTCCATCACCGCAACTAAACTCAACATCAAGGACATTAAACACGACGCTATCTGTTCTTGTCTGGTGTTTCTCTTGCGAGGAAAAGGTTGGTGAGGAGTCTTCACCTAAGAACCAGGATTGTGGATAACCGCTAATCTCTGATAAATGCGCGAGCTTATCACTCCGTGGAAATGTTTTTCCTGTTGTCCAGTACTGCACTGATTGCGCACTCACACCTAACTTGCGGGCCAGTTGAGCCTGAGTCCATCCTTTTGCTTTCAGCATCGCGGCTATTCGATTTTCCGTGTTTTTGACGTTCTTCATGACCAAATCCTGTGGGTTTCTTTACAAGGATAAATCTTTACTTGATTTTAGTGTATTCGATCCTTTTGTAACTTGCATGTTAATTTAAACTTGATGTATTCTTGATTTATAAAGTTAATATTGGTGCTTTGTTATGGAAGGAAATGATTACGACAAACTTCGTGCATTAATTGCGCAAAATGCCATAGCGCGAAATCTTGGTGTGACGCCGCAAGCGGTGAATCAGTGGTTTTCAAAAAGCACAATTCCTGCTCGTTTCGTTTTACGAGTATGTGAAGTAGTTGCATGGAAGGTTACGCCTCATGGCTTAAGGCCAGATCTTTATCCTCACCCTGAAGATGGAATTCCTAACTTGTTACGCAAAAGCCTAAATCCAAGTTCACCACACAGAGCGGATGGAATACACGCAGGAGATAAACAATGAACATCGCAATTTTTAACGGCAAAGTATCCATGACCAGCGTTGAAATTGCAGAGCTGGTGGGTAAACGTCATGACAATGTGAAACGCACTATTGAAACATTAGCCAAAGGTGGCGTTGTCCGGTCTCCTCAAATTGAGGTTTCCGAAAGAATCAATAACTTAGGTTTTAAAGTTCAATATGAGCATTACCTGTTTGAAGGAGAACAAGGTAAGCGCGACAGCATCATTGTCGTCGCACAGCTCTGTCCTGAATTCACTGCTCGCCTGGTAGATCGCTGGCGCGAACTGGAAGAACAGATCCGTAAGCCAATGAGCGAAATCGAAATGGTTGCCGCGATGGCTCTTGAAGCAGTTCGTCAGCAGAAACGGATCACTCAGGTGGAAGAAAAAGTCAGCCACGTTGCTGAAACAGTCGAGCAAATTAAAAAGGGCACTATTCGTGAGGGCTATGCCGGATATCGCCAACTGAAAGCAAAAACCGGTTTGTCAGATGATAAATGCCGCAATCTGGTGAACGCCTATCAGATTCCTACAGACACCCATGAGTTCATGACGCCGGACGGATTGTTGTCACGTCGCGCAATTGTTGCTGTGGAACCGTTTATGGCTGCTTTTTATCGGGTTATGGAGGAAGCAGAACCGCGAGGGACTCGCTGGTATCACCCGAAAATGGGGTTATTTCAGGTTATTGGTTGGCAGCGGTGAAAAAAAAGCCGGGAGTAACCCGGCTCACTCAACATCAATAACGGGGAGCTGTTTCGCATAAAACGGTTCCGAAACATCCAAGAACAGTTCTAAAGATATCAGCAGCTATATGATCATTTCAAGACCAAATATTGATTCTGCAATTTCGGGACGTTACACTGTCTCCGCACCTTATAAAGCGGGTGCCGGGGGTCGCAGCCCGGAATTGCTCGAGGCGATATACGACGCGCCAGCGTCTTTTTTATCGTTCATGCTCGCGCACGCCAGAATTATGGTGGGCTGGGCAGGGGAGCCGAAAGGCTCGCCGGTTTCCTTGAGCGCCGGTACTGCGAACCCTGTTCAGTTCACCACCCATGAGTTTCGCAGCTCCGGTGGTGGAAGTTTTTCACTGCTCAAGGAGGCTGCCATCATGGCTACAGTCCCAACTTCCCCATACCTGAAAATTGAAGTTGTCAACGGCAAGGCCGTTATTTTCTCCCTGCATGTTGCCTGCCACTTCAAGCGCATGCATCAGAATATCGTCGACAAAATCGAGTATCTGAACTGCTCGCGTGAATTCTTCTCCCGTAATTTCATACCGGGTACTTACCACGTGTATGGCGATTCCCTGCGTGGTTATTACATCACCCTTGATGGCCTGATGATGCTTCAGCTTGGGTTAAGTCTGCGCACAATGCGGTACTACGAGAGCTGCATTGAAGCATTCCATGAGGCAGAGAACAGCCTGAATCTTACCGCTTTCTGCCGTAATCAATGGGAGGTGCGCCCATGATTCGCCGCGTCGTTAATTCCCTGTATCACCGATACAACTGTTGCCCCCCCCGCGTGGGGCAGTGGTTTGCCACCAGCAACGGTCACGTTCTGCGGGTTTGTCTGGTCAATGCAGAAAGTCAGAAGGTTGTCTGCCAGGTGCAGGGGCGTACTTATACCCTGAGTTACCCGCTGGTGGCGTTTCAGTCCGGAAAAATGTTTAAACGCCAGGGAGGTGTTCTATGAGCATGGAGCTGATGGTGAAAGCGATGAAAATTCGCGTAGGAAATCCGTTGCGAAAACTGGTTCTGATTAAGCTGGCTGATAATGCCAGCGATCAGGGCGAGTGCTGGCCCAGCTATCAGCATATTGCTGATCAGTGCGAGATTAGCAAACGTTCTGTGATGAATCATATTACGGCTCTTTGTGAATCCGGACTGGTAAAAAAAGTTTCCCGGAAAGGTGAAAAAGGGAACTCGAGCAATATTTATCTTCTTCGTCTTGATGGTGCAAAAGATTCACCAGGTGGTAGTGCAAATAATTCACTACCTAGTGCAGCAAATTCACCAGGTGGTGCAGGAGTTGCACCAGGGGGTGGTGCAGGAGATTCACCCAGAACCAGTCACTCTTTTGAACCAGTCAAAGAACCAGTCAATGAATCAACTATTGGCGCATCCGCTGACGCGTCTGCACCAGCGCGTTCCGCCCGACAGGAATATTCACCGGAATTTGAACAGGCCTGGCAGGAATATCCCAAACGTGCTGGTGGCAATTCCAAGTCAGCAGCCTTCAAAGCCTGGAAAGCCCGTATCAGGGAGGGAATAAAACCGGAGACCATGCTTGATGGCGTGAAGCGGTATGCCGCCTGGGTACGCGCTACAGGAAATACCGGCACACAGTTCGTGAAGCAGGCTGCGACGTTCTTTGGACCCGATCGTCACTTCGAAGATTACTGGCAACAGCCAGCCGCTCACGGAGGTGGGCGACAGCGACAGGTCGATGTCCTGGCTGGCCTGGGAGCCATGTCTGACAAATACGGTAAATCCAGTAACAAATTGACATTCTGAGGTGACAGCGATGATGACGATTGACCAACGTGAGAAACAAACAAGACTACAGGCGCGAATGGATGAGTTACGGGCAGAGATTGCATTTGCTCAGAATGGCGAAAAGCCATGGCCTTACCGTGCCTGTCGGGAATCTGAAGGAGTTGGATGCTGCGAAAAACACGGTAAATATCGTACGCATATACTGGTGTGGGATGATCGGCAGGGGGGCGCTGCCTCAAAAATTTCCCGCTGTCCGGAGTGTCTGGTGGATGAAATGGATGTGACACATCGGACTCTGGTTGCAATGAAAGCTGATGTGCTGATTGAGAATGCTGGTGTTGCCTGTAGGTTTCGCGACTGTGAGTTTGAAAACTATCAGGAGATTAACTCTGATGCAGCCAGAAATCTTGCTGCCTGCCGCCGCTATGCGGAGAGCTGGGAGGATGTTCTGGCTAACGGTACCAGTCTTGTTCTGACAGGCAGTTGTGGTACTGGAAAAAATCATCTGGCTGTGGCTATGGCAAAACACATCATCCGTAACCATCTGGCTAGTGTGGAGATTACTGATGTGATGCGCCTTACCCGTGCTGTGAAAAACTGCTGGCGAAATGACAGCGAAAAAACAGCGGATGAAGTTATTGAGCATTATGCGTCAATGGATTTGCTGATCATCGACGAAGTCGGCGTTCAGTTTGGCAGCGCGGCTGAAATGGCTATTTTGCAGGAAATTATCAATGCCCGGTACGAAAGCATCCTGCCCACCATCCTGATCAGCAACCTTTCACCGGAAGAGTTGTGGGCATTCATCAGCCCCCGCATTGCCGACAGGATCACAGACGGGGGACGCAACTGGTTGTCGTTTAACTGGCCCAGCTATCGTTCTCGTATCAGAGGTGTGGCTGCATGACTTCTCCTGTCTGGCGTAACGATGACCTGGAAGGCGCTGTCATTGGCGCGTTTTTTCTGCGAGGGGCAGATCATGAAGTGATGGATATTCTGGCCACACTACCGGCGGACGTTTTTTCTGTACGAGCGTATCGGGATATCTACACAGGCATCTGCAGACAGGCCCGTGTTTCAGGTGCGATTGATCCTGTGCTGCTGTGCAATGAGATGCCGGAACTTGCCCCGGTGATTACTGATACCGGGCGCAAAACCTGGGTGAAGTCGTCACTGGAGCACTATGTTGCAGCGCTGCGGCGCAATGCCGCATTGCGTGATGCAGAAAAAACACTGAATGAGGCGCTGCAGAAATTACGTGATGCGCATACCTGTGAAGCAGCTGAAGATGCTCTGAAGGATGCTCAAAACATGATGGCCTCATTGTCGATGGAAAAGGGCGTCATTCAGCCTGTTCACATTGATGATGTACTTCCGGAAGTGGTCGACCGTGTTGAATGCCGGAATCAGGGACTGGAGAAATCCAGAACGCTGATGACCGGTATTGATGAACTGGACGCAAAAACAGGGGGGATGGAGCCTGGCGACCTGGTATTCATTGCTGCCCGTCCTTCGATGGGGAAAACCGAACTGGCGCTGGACATCATCGACAAGGTGACTGAGCAGGGGCATGGCGTGCTTCTGTTCACCATGGAGATGGCGAACATCCAGATTGGTGAACGTATGGTGTCTGCTGCCGGTGGAATGCCGGTATCCCGTCTTAAGTCTGTTGCCCGTTTTGAAGACGAAGACTGGGCACGCTTCTCACAGGGTGTGGGACGAATGACGGGGCGTAATATCTGGATGGTGGACCAGGCAAACCTGACCATTGATGAGATATGTGCAACCACGAAGCACCACCGGATCAAACACCCGGAAACGGCGCTGGTGGTGGTCGATTACCTCGGCCTGATTAAAACCCGCAGCACGGGGCGTCACGACCTTGCGGTGGGGGAAATCTCAAAGGGACTTAAAAGCCTGGCAAAATCCGGCGGTTTTCCGCTGATTGCTCTGAGCCAGCTCTCCCGCGGCGTGGAATCCAGACCCAATAAACGCCCCATGAACTCGGACCTGAAAAACTCCGGGGAAATCGAGGCGGATGCCGACATCATTCTGATGCTTTACAGGGATGAGGTATACAACCCGGAAACGCAGGCCGGAGGCATAGCAGAAATCAACATCACGAAACAGCGTAATGGCACGCTCGGGACCATTTACCGGCGTTTTCATAACGGACATTTTCTGCCAGTGGACCAGGAGAGTGCCCGGGTTCTTTCCACACCCATGACGCCGGGCAATCCGCGCAGATACAGCAATAACCGCATGTCGGGCAGTAAAACGGAGCGTTTATTTTGAATAACAGAACAACCACTGTTTCACCGGAACAACTTCGTCGGCAGGCGCAGGAGATGCTTCGTTGTGCTGAACAGATGGAAAAAACGAGCGTGGCAAAGGATACGCTCCGCAAGCAGCTTACTCCGGCGCTGCGTGATCTGCTGCTGGCAAAACACCGCACACAAAAGGCGGTGGATGAGCTGGTGGATTGCGTGGCGGAACTGGAAGGCCAGGTAAGCCAGTTTGAAATACTGGTGAAGGAGTTTACTGCGTGATGGCTGAATTTTTTCTTCTGCGTTCATGCAATACCGTTCGCTGAGGTGACCGTGAGAGCACTACTGACCCCTGAAATTGCCCCGCGTATGGGGATCGTATTGTTCAGGCCTGGTTCAGAGCTGATGCCCCTGTTTATGCAGGGGCGTGTCCTGCTGGAGCCTGAGCCGGAACGTTATTCATCTTTCGCCAGTGGTGCCGTTCCGGCGGCATCACAACCGCTGGCGGATGATCCTGCCGTTCGGGCCGTGTTCCGCAATGAGGCAGTGATCCGTCGTGCTGGTGGCGTGGAATGTCTTGAAAGCTGGTTACTTCGTGAAAAGGGCTGTCAGTGGCCTCATTCCAACTGGCACAGCGAGAACATGACCACAATGCGACACGCTCCGGGCGCAATCCGTCTGTGCTGGCACTGCGATAACCAGCTGCGTGATCAGTTCACGGAACGGCTGGAATCAATGGCAACGGATAACTGTGCCCGCTGGGTGTTGTCTGTTGTGCGTCGGGAGCTCGGTTTTGACGACAGTCACGTTGTGACAATGCCTGAACTGTGCTGGTGGCTGATTCGTAATGATCTGGCGGATGCCTTATCGGAAAGTGCAGCCCGTAAGGCACTGAGATTACCGAAGCCTGTTGTGCCGTCTGTTACCCGGGAAAGTGACCTTGTGCCTTCGGTTACTGCCACCAGCATCATCCAGGATAAGGCGAAAAAGGTGCTGGCGCTGAAAGTGGATCCGGAGTCGCCGGAGTCTTTTATGTTACGCCCAAAACGTCGCCGCTGGGTTAATGAAAAGTACACGCGCTGGGTTAAGACGCAGCCGTGCGCATGTTGCGGAAAGCCTGCTGATGATGCCCACCACCTGATAGGCCACGGTCAGGGTGGAATGGGAACAAAATCCCACGATATTTTCACACTACCGCTGTGTCGGGAGCATCACAACGAGCTTCATGCGGATCCGCTGGCATTCGAAGAAAAGCATGGTTCCCAGGTTGATTTAATTTTTCATTTTCTTGATCACGCCTTTGCAACCGGCGTGCTTGGGTAAAAGAGGTTACTGATGCGTATAGAGTTTGTTTTGCCTTACCCGCCAACGGTGAACACCTACTGGCGACGTCGTGACAACACATATTTTGTATCAAAAGCCGGTGAGCGTTATCGCCGGGATGTGGCGCTAATTGTTCGCGAGCAGCGGCTGAAATTAAACCTGTCCGGACGGCTGGCGATAAAGATTATTGCAGAGCCACCGGATAAGCGTCGTCGTGACCTGGACAATATCCTGAAAGCACCACTGGATGCGCTGACGCATGCCGGACTTCTCATAGACGACGAGCAGTTTGATGAAATTAATATTGTGCGCGGTCAGCTCGTTCCTGGGGGGCGGCTGGGCGTGAAGATTTACAAAATTGAGAGTGAGTGATCGTAAATATGATATACCCGGAAATTACAGGCAAAAGCGGCGAGCATTTACGTCTAAAAACGCTGGAAGCCGTCTGGATCCAGGGGAAATTACGGATGTGGGGGCGTTGGTCGTATATAGGTGGTGGCAAACCAGGAAATATGTTCAATCAGTTGCTGGCATCCAAAAAACTGACAAAAACCGCGGTCAATGAAGCCCTGCGTAGAATCAGGGAGTCAGGGATTGATAAACCAGAGCTGGAAGCATTCTTGCGAGAGATGATCGCTGGCAGACAGAAGAGCTGGTTGTCTCACTGTACTGATGCAGAGGCGTTACGCATTGATGGGGTGATAAGTAAAGCGCTTGCACGTTATCCTGGATTGATTGATATCCTGCGGCAAAGGTACGAAGGGCGGGGGATGAGTAAACGCAAAATGGCTGAATTGTTGAATGAGGTTCACCCTGAGTGGTGCTATGCAACATGCCGCAATCGTATAGATATGTGGCTGAGAATAGCTGAGTTTATTCTGTATCCACTGATGCGAGATGCATTTTCTTTTACTGACGCTTAGAATCTGGAGGGCGTTTGTTGTTGCACGAAGAGGATTTTTGGCTGGTAGTAAGGTTTGTGCAGTTTTAGAAAAAAAGCTTGTATTTTTAGCCATAAACTGTTTCAATCCAGCTACGCTTCGCAAAGCTGTACCGCGAGGCGAATAGCAGACATGGACACCTGAAAGAACCCGCTTTATGCGGGTTTTTTTATGCCTGAAAAACGGCACAGAACATTAAACGCGCTGGTTGTTGTGAATACTGGTCTTTCAGCTTGCTGGCTTTTTCGACAAGAGGTATTGGTATGTCACGTTAACCGGAAAAGGGAAAAAGGCATGCTAAAACAGCTGGATATGACCGAAACCGCCAGAGTGGTGTTTAATGAATTAAGCGTCACCGAACCGGCGACCGTCGGGGAAATTGCGCAGAATACTTACCTTTCACGCGAACGCTGCCAGTTAATCCTGACCCAGCTTGTTATGGCGGGTCTGGCAGATTATCAGTTCGGTTGTTACAGACGCCTTCCGCAGTGAAGGCTTTTTAATTTGTGGTAATGGGCGGCTGGTGGGTGTTAGCGGCACCTGCCAGCCATCTGCTCATGCGTTGGGGTCACAAGCAAACCTCAGGCCCATCTGCTTTGCGCAAAAGCGGTATGAGCCTATCAGAGAAGTGCTTATTGATCTATGGCCAATACTGTAAAAATATCCAGTTGTGAGTTAATCAACGCTGATTGCCTGGAATTTATCCAGACCTTACCGGAAAATTCTGTCGATCTGATAGTCACAGACCCGCCATACTTTAAAGTGAAGCCCGAGGGCTGGGATAACCAGTGGGAGGGCGACGATGATTACCTGAAATGGCTGGACCAGTGTCTGGCGCAGTTCTGGCGGGTACTGAAGCCTGCCGGAAGTCTTTACCTGTTCTGTGGTCATCGCCTGGCATCTGACACCGAAATCATGATGCGTGAGCGCTTTAATGTGCTGAACCACATTATCTGGGCGAAGCCGTCCGGACGCTGGAACGGGTGCAATAAGGAAAGTCTGCGGGCGTATTTTCCGGCAACAGAGCGCATTCTGTTTGCAGAACATTATCAGGGACCGTATCGCCCGAAAGATGATGGCTATGTGGAGCAGGGGCGCGAGCTAAAACAGCACGTCATGGCCCCGCTGATTTCTTACTTTCGTGATGCGCGTAAATCACTGGGAATAACGTCAAAACAGATAGCGGAAGCCACCGGAAAGAAAAACATGGCTTCGCACTGGTTTGGTGCCAGTCAGTGGCAGTTACCGAACGAGGGTGATTACAATAAATTGCAGGCGTTGTTTGCGCGTGTTGCGGCAGAAAAACATCAGCGCGGGGAACTGGAAAAGCCACACCACCAGCTGGTCAGCACATACAGTGAGCTGAACCGGCAGTATACGGAACTGCTGAGTGAATATAAAAATTTGCGGCGGTATTTCGGTGTGACGGCGCAGGTTCCGTACACCGATGTCTGGACGCATAAACCGGTGCAGTACTATCCAGGGAAACATCCGTGCGAAAAACCGGCAGAAATGCTGCAGCAGATAATCAACGCGAGCAGTCGTCCGGGAGACCTGGTTGCAGATTTTTTTATGGGTTCAGGTTCAACGGTAAAAGCGGCGATGGCACTGGGGCGTTGTGCGATTGGTGTTGAGCTGGAGACAGGACGTTTTGAACAGACAGTCAGGGAAGTTCAGGATTTAATCGTTTGAAACGGATGAGATTGCAGAATTAATTACGCACCATTATTATTCTGCTCCCGGCCCTTTAGCTCAGTGGTGAGAGCGAGCGACTCATAAT
>ERZ773245.2379-NODE-2379-length-10602-cov-3.550583_pt1 | contig 10602 bp, 9 predicted proteins | sample MGYA00580988_ERZ773245 | MGnify/ENA primary metagenome ERZ773245 (study PRJEB29015, sample SAMEA2737792) | human gut metagenome | biome: human gut; feature: human-associated habitat; material: faeces | place: China | collected 2012 ... | reverse complement strand
ATTGACGTATCGGCTTTAGACAGTTTCATCATCACCATCGTCACAAAAGGCAGTGGCAAACTCACCGACAACGAGGGCAATGTCATCGATGTGCAGGCCGGCGACAGCCTGATCTTCCCCGCTACCACCAAGCAGATCAAGACCGAGGGAAAGATGAAACTCATCGAGACCTACGTGTAGGCAAAGCGTAAAAACGATTAGAATGATTATAGCGAAATAGCAAGTAGGAAGTGGCCTGCTTGCTATTTCTTTTTACAAAACACCTTTCACCTCAACGTACAATCTAGAGAAAAGAAAACTGATTTACTCTCCTTAAAAACTCAAAATGTCGTCGTGTCCCCTCGAGTTCTGTTGGGTCATGGGTAGAAAACAGTTGTTTGATACGGTCATTTCAGTTGTTTGACACGGTCATCTCAGTTGTTTGATCGGGTAAAAAGCCTTTTCTGACCGAAAATTTTCTAGAGAATTTTGCAAGAAAAGCCCTTCCTAATTTTCATGAGAAATGTATATATTTGTAACACGTTGATTATCTGGTAGATATAAAAAAGTGCTATTTTTCGCGAAAATCAGAGCCAAGGAGGTCTTCGTCCAAAAGAATCGATTCTCAGAGCCCGTTTTTTGTCAGAAAAAACAACAAAGGGAAGAGCCGGCTCTGTCGGTTCTTCCCTTTGGATGAATGGTGATTATTCTTTGTGATCCTTGATGGCTTTCATCACCAGACCTGTAATTTCTTCGGAGAGTTCCGGGTTGTCGTTGATCAACTTGATGGTGGCGTCGCGGCCTTGGGCCAGTCGGCTGCCGTTGTAGCTGAACCAGCTTCCGCTCTTCTGGACGATGTTGTACTCCACACCGAGGTCCACAAGCTCGCCGGCTTTGTTGATGCCTTGTCCGAAGAGGATGTCGAACTCAGCTTTGCGGAAAGGAGGTGCTACCTTGTTCTTCACCACTTTCACGCGCACATGGTTGCCATAGACCTCATCGCCATCCTTGAGCTGGCTGGTACGGCGAATGTCGAGACGTACCGAAGCGTAGAACTTCAGTGCGTTACCACCCGTGGTAGTCTCTGGGTTGCCAAACATCACACCGATCTTCTCACGCAACTGGTTGATGAAGATGCAGCAGGTGTTGGTCTTGGAGATTGTGCCGGTGAGCTTGCGCAGTGCCTGACTCATCAGTCGGGCCTGCAAGCCGACGGCAGAGTCGCCCATGGTGCCCTCGATCTCTTTCTTCGGGGTCAGTGCGGCGACAGAGTCCACCACGAGGATGTCCACGGCCGATGAGCTGATGAGCTGGTCGGCAATCTGCAATGCCTGCTCACCATTGTCGGGCTGGGAAATCCAGAGGTTGTCAACGTCCACACCGAGTTTCTCGGCATAGAAGCGGTCGAAGGCGTGCTCAGCGTCGATGAAGGCTGCGATGCCGCCCTGCTTCTGTGCCTCGGCGATGGCGTGGATGGCCAGCGTCGTCTTACCGGAAGACTCGGGACCGTAGATCTCGATGATACGGCCACGGGGGTAGCCGCCTACGCCGAGGGCGCAGTCCAGGCCAATGGAACCCGTGGGGATGACCTCCACGTTTTCCACCTTCTCGTCGCCCATGCGCATGATCGAGCCCTTGCCAAAGTCCTTCTCGATCTTTGCCATGGCCTCCTGGAGCGATTTCAGTTTGCCTTCACGCTCTTTCTTATCTTGTGCTGCCTTTTCTGCAGCCAATTCTTCTTCTGTCTTTGCCATTTCTGTTGTTGTTGTTTTAGGGTTTATGGAGAGGATGAGTATCGATGCTCATCCGCATGATGCCAGGGTGGAAAGCTTACAGTTCCAAGTCACCGTCGTGAATCTCGTGCCAGGGCAGTCCCTGCTCACCGAGTACCTTCAAGAACGGATCCGGGTCGAACTCCTCAACGTTGTACACGCCCGGTTTGCGCCAGATGCCTTTGAGGAACATCATGGCACCGGTCATGGCCGGAACACCGGTGGTGTAGCTCACGCCCTGCATGCCTGTCTCCTTGTAAGCGTCCTGATGCTTGCAGTTGTTATATATATAATAGGTGTGCTCCTTGCCGTCTTTGATGCCACGGATGCGGCAGCCGATGGAGGTCTCGCCGTCGTAGTTTTCGCCGAGGTCCTGTGGGTTGGGCAGCACGGCCTTGAGGAACTGCAGTGGCACGATGTTGACTTTCACCATCTTGCCCGAGCCGTCGGCGAGCGGTGCCTCATAGGTCACCTCGTCGATGCGCGACATGCCGAGGTTCTGAATGCAGTCGAGATAGGTCAGATACTGCTGTCCGAAGGTCATCCAGAAGCGGGCGCGGCGGATTGTCGGGAAGTTGATCACCAGACTCTCCAGCTCCTCGTGGTGCATGAGATAGCTTTCGCGCGGCCCGATGTTGGGGTAGGTGAGTGCCTTGTGCACGGCGAGCGGGTCAGTCTCGATCCATTTGCCGTTCTCGTAATAGAGACCTTTCTGTGTGATCTCACGGATGTTGATCTCTGGGTTGAAGTTGGTGGCGAAGGCCTTGTGGTGGTTGCCGGCGTTACAGTCTACGATGTCGAGGTCGATGATCTCGTCGAAGACATGCTTGGCAGCGTAGGCGGTGAACACCTGGCTCACGCCCGGGTCGAAGCCGCAGCCGAGGATGGCGGTGAGTCCGGCCTTCTTGAAGCGGTCGCGGTAAGCCCATTGCCAGCTGTACTCAAAGTGAGCCTCGTCCTTGGGCTCGTAGTTGGCGGTGTCGAGATAGTTGACGCCGCATGCCAGACAGGCGTCCATGATGGTCAGGTCCTGGTAGGGTAGGGCAAGGTTGATGACCAGCTCGGGCTTATAGCTGCCGATGAGCTGCTTGAGCTGCTCCACATCGTCGGCATCGACCTCAGCGGTCTGGATGTCCATCTTATATCCTTTGTCGTGGATGGCCTTGACGAGTTTGTCGCACTTATCCTTGTGGTGGCTGGCGATCATCAACTCAGAGAAGACGTCCTGGTTCTGTACCATCTTGAAGGCGCAGACCGTAGCTACGCCTCCGGCTCCAATCATTAATACTCTACTCATACTGTAATATATCTTTTTATTGTTTTTGTTTTGTAGTGAGCTCTTGGGTTCCGCTTCTTTGTCGGCTTAGTCCTCTGTCTTGAGTTCGTCGGCCTTGATGCCGAGGGCGTTCATCAGTGAGTAGCCGAGAATCTCCTGCCGGAAGTTGCCACCGGGCATGGGCTGCATGGCGAAGACGGTGACGCGCTTGTCGTCAGGAGCTTCGCGCAGAGCATGGCTCACGATGTCGTAGGACTCGCCTTCCTCGCCGTTGGGGATGATCATCAGCCTTCGCACCTCGTCGTGCTCAAGGATGGTGCGGATGGCATCCTGCAGGTAGTCGTCTTTGTCGACCATGCTGCCCGTGGGATAAGCGTTGACGAGGAACTCGCCGAGCTTGTCGTCGCGGAAAGCCTGGGCGTTGAGCTCTGTGTCGTAGACCGATGGCGAGAAATTGTCGAGTTGTTTCTTGCTTTTGTCGTGAATCAGAACCAGTTGGGTCTCGTGTGGCTTGCTGTCTTCGCGCAGTCCGCCGTCCAGGGCAATGTCCACGGTCCAGCGGCTGAGATCAGCCTTGGGGATGCGTCGGCCGATCATCCGCTCGAACTGTACGCTCAGGCGGAAGGCGACGAGGTCGATATAGTCGGCATCGGCAAGAATGATGTTTTCGCTAAGTTTTACGTTTTGGGTATTTGGCATGTTCATATTGCAAAGGTACAGCAAACGTCGGGAATATCAAAGGAAAATAGTGTTTATTTTTTGTTTCAATGATCCTTCTGCTTGTTGTCTGGCAGACTGTTGCCCAACGTATTGCAGCTTTGTATAAAAGTGTAGAGATCTCTTTCGATCTGATGGTATTGTGGGGAGCGCAGGAAACCGGCGTTTTTCTTGAGCATGGAGGTGATGTCGGCCAGGCTGTTGGTGTAACACGAGAGCTCGTTGCGGCGTTGGGTGCCGTGCACGCTTTCTCGGGCGATCTCGCTCTGCCGTTGTCTGACGAGCTTGTCGCAGACTTTGCTGAGCATCGGCACGACGACCTTGTCGAAGAGATGATGGCCCTGGATATACATGTAGGTGTTGTCGGGCGTGACGCCTAACTCTGTCAGACTGACCTCTACTTGCTGATAGCTCCTTTGCTCATCGGGATGGATGCACCACAGCTGTGCTACTTTCTTTTCGGCTTTTTGCTTGACCCGGCTGATGGGTTCCCAAGGATTGGAAAGGGAAAAGCCGCCCGGCTCGATGATACGCAGAAAGTCGGTGAGCGTGAACTCACTGTAGTGGGGTGTGCGGTAGTACCAGATGTTCCAGACGAAGAGCGGATAGATGGCGCGGGAATATTGCCGCAGATACTCCTCCATGTCGAAGATGCTGTGATCGTTGAGCGTCACGGCAACACAGACCTCGTGGAGCGAGGGAGCGTAGCACTGCATGTTCTCGATGGCGTAGGCGTAGGTGTGGAAGACGTAAGGATTGGAGATGACGGCGCGCGACGTCTCGGTCTTGCCCTGGATGAGGTAGTCGTAGTCTGCGTCGACACAGGCGATCATGCTCTGTCCGGTCTTGCCGGAGAGCAGGCGCATGAGCACTGCTTTCTTGCCCCGCTCGAGATGTTGCATCCTCGATGGCAGCATGATCTCGAAGTAGAGCGTGTCGCTCTCAAACTGACTGAGGATCTGCCGCCAGAAGAAGACGTCGTCGTAGCTCTCGACATAGGCGACGACTTTCTTGCGCGCGCGTTTCGACTGCAGTCGGTTGGCTGCCTCGAAATAGCTGGAGGTGAGATTATCTCTTAAACGTTTCACTTATAAGTTGAGAATTGAGAGTTGAAAGCTGAGAGTTGAGAGTTGAAAGTTGAGAGTATAGAGAGTTGCAAGTTGAGTGTGAGAATTGGAAGGATAGGGTAAGAGTCCGCTATGCGTATCTTTTATTTTGTAGCCCTCTGTCCTACGGTTGTATCAACTCTCAACTTACCGTGATGTCGCTGACCTCGGTGACTTTGTCCATCCATCCGTTCATGATCACGGCGGGGGAGTGGGTGGTGAGGATGATCTGCACGTTGTGGTTGAGGCGGAGGATGAGGTCGATGAGTTGCTTCTGCCATTCCACGTGCAGGCTCACCTCGGGCTCGTCCATGAAGAGCACATAGTTTTTCTGGTCTTCGACGAGTACGGTGAGCAGGATGACGAGGATCTGCTTCTCGCCGCTGGAGAGCTGGTAGGGCAGGAGCGTCTCGCCGATCTGTGTGAACTTGATCTCGTTTTCCGTGCGGATAATCTTCTTGCCGGTCTCGGCGAAGAGGCTGTCCATGATGTCCTGGAAGTCCTTCTTCGGTTGTGATAGTGCCTGTGCCTTCTCGGCGGCATCGGGCTCGCCGCTTTGCAGGGTGGCGATGATGCGGTTGCCGATGTTGACCTGGTAGTCGAGATACTTTCTTTGCAACAGGAAGATCTGCCAGTCCATCTCAGTGGCCAGCGTGAGTCCCATCTTCGTCACCGCGTCTGAGTTGATGATTGGACGGTCGAAGCTGCGGATGATGTCGAAGCGGATAAGGCGCGCGTCCTCCGGCTCCACCTTCAGATGTACGCCTTTGAGCAGATGACTGGGGAAGTCGCCACCGGCCGAGAGACCCTTGACCACCTTGTTGAGGATGGTCGACTTGCCCACGCCGTTGACGCCGCTGAGGATGTTGACCTGCCGGTCGAGGTCCCAGATGATATGCTTGCGCCCGCTCCAGAGGGCGTCGATCTCTATCTGCTTGATATAGTCTGCGTATTTCTGCATATTGTTTCGGTTTTTTCTTTTGGCAAATATAAGCAAAATATCGGTAAGTTGTATCGCTGAAAGGCAATTATTAGTAACTTTGCATATGAATTTGGCAATAATAAGAAAGGGAAAGTAAAAGATGAAGGATAACCGTGTGCCCCTGCAGGCACATCTGAGTATGTTTGCTGCCGAGGCTATTTGGGGGCTGATGGCGCCGATCGGCAAGGCAGCGATGAACAGTGGTTTTGACGGCATCTCTGTGGTGTCGTTTCGTGTGGCGGGGGCTGCTCTGCTCTTTTGGGTGGCCTCGCTGATAGGTCCGCGCGAGCATATTCCGGCGCGCGACATCGTGAAGTTGGCGGGCGCTGCTCTGCTCGGCATCGTATTTAACCAAGGACTGTACAACATCGGGCTGAGCATCACCTCGCCAGTCAATGCCAGCATTGTCACCACATCGATGCCTATCTTTGCCATGGTACTCTCCTTCTTCATTCTCAAGGAGCCGATCACATGGAAGAAGGCATTGGGCGTGGCGATCGGTTGCGGTGGCGCGCTCATCCTCATCCTCAGCAGTGCGCACGCGGGAAGCGCGAAGGTCGGCAACATTCGCGGAGATCTGATGTGCTTTGGTGCGCAGTTCTCCTTCGCCCTCTATCTGGCACTCTTCAACCCGATTATCCGGAAGTATAATGTGTTCACAGTCAACAAGTGGATGTTCACGTGGGCTTCGCTCTTCGTCCTGCCGTTCACTTCCTGGCACGTCAGCCAGTTGCCGTGGACGACGTTCACGGCGGCCACGTGGTTAGAGGTGGGCTATGTAGTCGTTTTCGGCACGTTTGTCAGCTATCTGCTCAGCGTGGTGGCTCAGCGCGTGTTGCGGCCTACGGTGGTGAGCGTATATAATTATGTGCAACCCATCGTGTCGGTGATCGTCAGTGTGGCTGTGGGACTAAGTGTCTTCACACTGCCTCAGGGCGTGGCCGTCATTCTGGTCTTCTCCGGTGTGTGGCTTGTCATCAAGTCAAAGTCGAAGAGAGACGAAGAGAAGAATGTTGAATGTTGAGTGATGAATGAAATGTGAGAGATAATTAGTTTGAAAGATGAGTGAGAAGAAAAGTCGGATGTCGGCAGCGATGACGTTCATCGTGCTCTTCGGCGTGGTGAGCTTGTTCTCGGATATGACCCATGAGAGTGCGAACAGCATACGTGGAGCGTTTCTCTCGTTGGCCGGTGCGTCGGCGGCTGTCATTGGCTTTGTGTCGGGACTTGGTGAACTCGTGGGCTATGGCTTGCGCTATGTCTTCGGACGACTGACCGACCGGACACGTCGCTATTGGCCGATGGTGCTCTTCGGCTATGCGCTCGATGTGGTGGCTGTGCCGGCATTGGCACTCGTTGGCCGTCATGGTTGGGCGCTGGCGTGTGCGTTGCTCATCGTTCAGCGGTTGGGTAAAGCTATCAAAAAACCGGCGAAAGACACGGTGATGTCTTTCGCAGCCTCGCAGGAAGGGGTGGGGAAGAGTTTCGCCATCCAAGAGTTACTCGACCAAATCGGTGCCGTGCTCGGACCTCTGTTGCTCTATCTCATCATGCTCATTCAGCACCGCGACGACACGTTCAGCGACTACCGCACGTGCTTTGCCTTTCTCGCTATTCCTGGTGCCATCACCTTGTTATTATTATGGCTGACGTACAAGCGCTTCCCGCATCCCGAGAACTTTGAGCCGGAACCGAAGGAGTATGTACCCTTTCGTGTCAGCAAGCGCTTCGTGGTGTATATCGTTGGCATCAGCCTCTTTGCCTTTGGCTGGCTCTTCGACCGTCGTGTCCGTTTGTCGCTGGTTGTCTCCACATTAGTGGCCGCTCCCTTTGCTGTATTCGCCTTCTTGGGCGGTGACGTGACGAGCCTGCTTGTCGGAGGGACGAACACCGGCATTGCTTCGACTTGCGCTATCATCGGCGTGGTGCTGTGGGGCATTGGCATGGGTGCGCAGGAGTCCATCCTCAAGGCTTCCGTGGCTACAATGGTGCCTAAGCGCAGCCGTGCCACGGGTTACGGCATCTTTGAGTGCTGTTTCGGTGCTGCCTGGTTCTTGGGCAGTTGGCTCCTCGGTGTACTATACGATCAGAGTCTCGTGGTCATGGTCGTTGTCAGCGTCGCCGCTCAGCTCCTTGCCGCAATCATGTTTTGGTGGAAGGTGCCAAAGGAGGAATAACTTATAGGAATATGATGTCATAGATAGGCAGATAGGTGATACCTTGCTCCTGATAAATGCGGCGCTCATTGGAGAGTACAAAGGCTTGGTGGATGTTGTATTCACTGATGCTGAGGAAACGGTCCAAGGCACTGTGCACCTTGTAGTCCTTACCAGACTTCACCTCAATGGGGACGACGGACAGGTGCTGCTGGTCGTCGATGAGATAATCCACTTCGCCCAACTTCTTATTGTCATAATAGAACAGTCCATGTCCATGTGCCCGCAGTTCTTGTGCCACTACAGACTCATAGACTGATCCCAAGTTGATGCTGGCGATGTCTTTCAGAATAGGCATTACGTTTGTGCCATAGAGCACGTCGGTGAGTAGCCCCACATCGTTGAGGTAGAGCTTTAGCAGATTCTTACCGCTGTTCTGTACCAAGGGATAGCTTGGCTTGCTGATGGCTTTCACTTCCAGTGCTACTCCGGAAGAGATAAGGTATTCAAATTCATCGAGGTAGTCGGTCATGCGCTTGCCTTGCTTCCCTTCTATTTCTTTGGCAACGATTCGTTTCTTTTTGTTTTCCATGTTGGACGGAATCATGCGGTAGATACGCATGATCTGTAGCTTGCGTGCAGATTCCTGTTCGTATTTAGCGGCATCATCACCATAGAGTTCGTGGATGTCAGTCTGTATCTGTCGCGTTTCCACGATATTCTGAGTAGAGAGAAAGGTGTTGACGGCATCGGGCATGCCACCGGTAAGCAGATAGGAGCGGAAGAGAGACATCAGCTTCGTATGAATGCTTTCGGGTAGAGAACGCCTATTCTCATAGCTCTCTTTCATGGCTTGGATGAGTGGCTCGCCCACACCGTTGGCCCAAAGAAACTCTTCGAAGTCAAGTGGATACATGTGCTTGCGTATAATGCTTCCAATAGGGATGGACTGCGTCTTCTTCAGCGTGACGCCCAAGAGAGAACCGCTGGCTATAAAGGTGAACCGACGGTCCGACATGAGAAACTTCACTAAGGTGAGCAGATGGTCGTAAGCTTGGATTTCATCGATGAAGACAAGTGTATTCGCCCGGTCTTTCATCCTGTCACCGGCCACCACGCTTAGTGCAAGATAGAAGTCTTTCACGGTCTTTGCCTCGGCAAAGACACGGTCGCCTAACTTGTCGGCTTCCATGTTTATCTCGATGTAGTTGGGAAACAACTCTTTACCCACTTGCCGAATGATAAATGACTTGCCTACCTGCCGTGCTCCATCGATGATCATCATCTTGTTGGAATCACTTGATAAATAAGCTCTTATGTCTTGCTCTATTTTCCTTCGTAATGCCATAGATACACTTTTCCTTGGTTTTTATTCTTGCAAAAATACACTTTTCCTACGAAATAAGCAAGCGGAAACTATACTTTTCCTGCGTTTTGGGACCTCTAAAACTACACTTTTCCTAAAATTGGGGCAACAACCTTCTTGTCTCGGCAAAGACAAGAAGGTTTTGCTACACCCTGTGATAGGTCTCGCTGAATGGCTGGCGGTAGCGGTCGCCCCATACACCATCAGGTTGACGGATGCCGCAAGTGATGACCATGTTGATCTCTACTTTACGGGGTAAGCCGAGGGCCTTCTTGACCAGCAGGCTGTCAAAGCCTTCCAACGGACACGTGTCGTAGCCTGCCTCGCTCATGGCCAGCATAAACGTTTGTGCAGCCAAGGCACAGCTCTTATGTACGACGACGCGTATGTCTCCCTCCGATACCTGGCGTACGATGGGACGGCTCAGGCCAATGAGTTGGGCCAGCAGTTTGCGTAATAATCCCCATAGGCCGAAGCCGCGCGAGTAGAGGAAGGGCATGACCTTGCCGTAGTAGGTGTCCCATTTCTTGATGCGCTTCTCCTGCTTCTCCTTCGGAGCATGACGTCGTTGGTTGCCCTCCTCAAACTTACGGGCGGCTTCGGCGTGCTGCTTATAGAGGTCCTGGCGTGTGACGAAAACCACCATCTCCTGGGCTGAGCGTGCCGAGAGCTGGTCGAGGCAGGCGTGGGCGAGCTTCTCTAACACCGCTTTGTCCGTGACGTGATAAGCCTCCCACAACTGCATGTTGGAACTCGTCGGTGCCAGCGTTGCCATCCTGATGCATTCTTTCACCCGTTCCGGGTCAAGCGGCTTCTGAGAATCAAAGTGACGGATGGCACGGCGCTGGTCTAAAATCTCTTGTAAACTCATGGTTATTTGCTTTATGTGTTACTGATGCAGGTGGCGCAGTTTCCATTACCATGCATCCTATTCCTGAGTAAAGTTAGGAATAAATTGTCTTTTCTCCAAACGAAAGTACCATTTCCTGTTGAAAAAGAGCATCTTTTTAGTATTTCCTGTCATCAATTGTAGGTTGGGAAGGTGGCCTTAGCTTTGGTAGCTCTACTGGTGGATTTGGGAAGAAAATTGCACCTAACATGCGAAAAAGCGTAGGGGTCGGTCTTCTGTGTGCTTGAAAAAGAGTATCTTTGTAAATATGATTATCAAGTTGAACGGAAAATTTTAGCGCGGGGGGTTAACATTCTCTTCGCTCAGGGGTATTGATAATAAAAAGACACGAGACAGAC
>ERZ773245.2372-NODE-2372-length-10634-cov-3.224690_pt1 | contig 10634 bp, 7 predicted proteins | sample MGYA00580988_ERZ773245 | MGnify/ENA primary metagenome ERZ773245 (study PRJEB29015, sample SAMEA2737792) | human gut metagenome | biome: human gut; feature: human-associated habitat; material: faeces | place: China | collected 2012 ... | reverse complement strand
GAACTGAAGAATACTTTGCAAGGTCTTCTACTATCTCCTGTCCAAAGCCTCTGTATTCAATACCCTCAAACATTGTACAAAGAACTCTTGCTGTATCTGCTATGCTCTCTTTCTTTCCTATCTGTGAACCCTTAGGGTCTAAGTAAGTTACGCCCATACCAAGGTCGTGTGCTGCAACTTCAAATGAACAACGTGTTCTTGTACTTGTCTTTTCAAATATAAGAGCAACATTCTTTCCAAGTAATGGCTGTTCAACAACTCCGTCCTTCTTCATCTTCTTAAGCTTTGCAGCCAATTCTATAAGATATTCTATTTCCTCTGGTGTATAGTCTTTTAATGTTAAAAAATCTCTTCCTTTAAGATTCATAATGCTCCTCCATTCTTTAGCATAAATCATATGTAAACAATCTCTGCTCTAAGGCTATAGCATATTATCCTGCTAATAATACCCAATTTATAAATTTAGATAACATTTTATCGCAAACAGCTCATAAATGCAACTTCTTACATATTCAAATAACACTTACCTGCTTACATCACTGTTTATTAATTATAAAAATACCAGCGTGGTAACATTCATCTATTTTCTAATCATAAAAAATACCAGCACAGTGACTTTTATCTGTTCACTGGCTGGTATTCTTATTTAGTGGAATACGTGTCCACCAATTATTACATAGTCTGACATTGCTGAAAGATTGGTTATTGAAACCATTCTGAATGATGTATATCCGCCGATATTGTTCTTTCCTGACAATGCCTCAAGTGCTGCATCCATACATTCCTGTGTACGGATACCACTGTTAAGTCTGTTCTGGAACTTAGCTGATGGGCCGCCTGCTCCATCTGATGCTCCTGAGAACTGTGACTTCTGATATATAACCCCTGTTATTGAATTAGGATAGTTAGAGCTTCTAACTCTGTTTAATACAACATTAGCAACTGCAAGCTTCCCCTCATATGGCTCATAAGCTGCTTCCCAGTCAATAATGCAGGCAAGAAGATATATTTCTTCATTACTTACGCTCATTGTTGAGTTATATGATATATCCGTTCCAGATATTGTTCTTGATATAACTGCCTGTATTCTTTCTTCTTCAGCTATCCTTGCAGCTTCCTGTTCTGCTGCAATTCTTTCTTCTTCGGCAATTCTGGCAGCTTCTTCCTCTGCCTCTTTTGCTTCTGCCTCTTCAATTGTATATCCTGTAAGGATATCTTTTTCATCAAGAGTCTGGGCTATAACCTCTGCCTCCTGATTGAATAATAAAGCGGCTGTCTTAGTATATCCTTCGCAATTACCTGAGCTTATCTTAGTCATACTGCCATTAACTTCCAACACATCTACCACTGTGTTCTTATAAAGTCTTCCATTAACTGATGAATTCTCATCATCGGCTGAATATACATCAAGATAAGGTTCTGTAATTGCAAGCGCTTTATTTTGCATCTGCCCCTGCTGTTCTTCATAACCTGTTAAGATTACTTCCTCAACATTGGCTGCGTATGATGCAACTCTGACCTCGGTATCAGTAATTGTACTTTCGTGTTGCTCATAGGTAGGTTTGGCGTCTGTTACCTTTGGAAGAACCGGCATCATCATCACTACCAGCGTAGCTCCCAAACAACAAGCAGCTTTGCTACTTCTAAGTTTCATAAAGTTTTTCCCTTTCCGGCACAAGTTGTTAAATGCGCCTACAAAATGTTACAGAATTGTTACATTTTGTTACGAAAGTATAATAGCAAAGTTAATCAAATTTGTCAAATTTGTTACAAAAAGCCACGGAACACAGTGTTTCCGTGGCTTTGCGCTTATATTACTGATTTAACATTTATTAAATATTTATGAAAATACACCCTTAAAAAGAGAGCTTCGACACATTTCTGCCTGTTATTACAACCTCTGCCTTACTGCTTCGTATGTAAGAATTGTACACGCAATAGCAGCATTAAGTGACTCAACCTCACCCTGCATTGGAATTCTTACATATTCATCAGCCTTATCTGCTAACTTATCTGTAAGTCCATTGCCCTCATTGCCAATCATAAATGCAGTAGGGTTTGTATAATCTTTCTTATTATAATTATCTGTACCATTAAGGTGTGCCGCATATACTGTCACGCCCTTAGACTTACATACATCAGCCGCCTCGCATATATCATCTACATATATAACCGGCACACGGTAAAGTGAACCCATAGTCGAGCGGATTGTCTTAGGATTGTATATATCAACTGTGTTACTGCTCATAATAATTCCTGTAACACCTGCACCCTCAGCCATTCTTACAATAGTTCCAAGATTACCGGGGTCCTGAAGATTTTCAATAATAAGAAGTAATGGGTTGCGCTTGTCTGAAAGTATACCTTCCAAATCTGTATCTGACATTCTGACAACTGCCATAATTCCCTGTGGTGCCATACGCATAAACACGTTGTCTGTCACAATCTCCAGCACGTCTTTTCCTATGCTGTCATAATTCATTCTTTCAAGGAATTCCTCATTATCAGCCTTAAAAGTCTCTGATACATATACCTTTACAAGTCTGTCTGCCGGTGCTTCTGACACCATTTTCACGCCCTCAACAACAAACTGCTTCTCCTCTTTTCTTAACTTTGCTTTTTTCTGCAGATTCACTACGTGCTTAACCTGCGAACTACTTGTACTTGTAATCATTTTTCACCATTTCCTGTATAATTAGTTAGAAAGCATAGCACTTATATTAAACTCATAATCACTAATATCCTTAGTCATGGCAAGTGCCTCATCAATATCATAATCAACGAACCTTCCGTCCTTATAAGCTACAAGTCTGTTGCTCTTTCCTGCAACTAAAAGATCAACTGCATAAGAACCCATAATAGAAGCATACATTCTGTCCTTACATGTAGGTGAGCCGCCTCTCTGCATATAACCAAGAATAGTAGCTCTTGTCTCTATTCCTGTAGCAGCTTCTATTCTTCTTGCCATTCCTGTTGAATGTCCGATTCCTTCAGCATTAATTATAAGGTGATGCTTCTTGCCTTTCTTTCTTCCGTCAATAATGTGATTAATTATTGCCTGTTCATCACCATTATATCTCTCTGGAAGAAGAATATCCTCTGCACCATTAGCAATACCACACCAAAGTGCAATATAGCCTGCATTACGTCCCATTACTTCAATAATACTACATCTTTCGTGAGATGTTGATGTATCTCTTATCTTATCAATAGCCTCCATAGCAGTGTTAACCGCTGTATCAAAACCAATTGTATAGTCTGTACAGGCAATATCAAGGTCAATTGTTCCTGGAAGACCTATTGTATTAACTCCAGTCTCAGCAAGCTTCTGTGCTCCACGGAAAGACCCGTCACCACCTATGACAACAATACCATCAATCCCGTGCTTTTTACATACCTCAGCAGCCTTCTTCTGTCCTTCTTCTGTCATAAACTCAAGACATCTAGCAGTATAAAGAATTGTACCACCTCTCTGTATAATATCAGAAACACTCTTCTTATCCATATCGATAATCTCATCATTAATAAGACCGTTGTAGCCCTTCTGAATTCCTTTTACTTTAAGTCCCTTGTTAATAGCTGTTCTTACTACAGCTCTGATTGCAGGATTCATACCAGGGGCATCTCCACCGCTTGTTAATACACCGATTGTTTTAATTTCTTTAGCCATAAATAATTTCCCCTTTCATCTAAAGTCTATGACATTCACCATATAAATATCTTGTAAGTAACAAAGTATTCTCTGTCAACAGATACAACCTTTATAACACTTACAGCTTTATAATTGTCTAAATAGTTTAACCTTTTTTAATAGTACCACAAATCTTTAAAAAGATATATTATTTTAGATAATTTTTATCTAAATTTTTATACAATTATTTTATGTTGTCGTAACATTTTTATCTCCATACAGACCCTTAAGCTTCATAAGAAGTTCTGAATTAACCTGTACAGTCCTGCTTGCAGGAAGGGCAATCCTTTTATTTTCTTTAGTGCAGTATATAATAACAGAATCTTTTCCATCTGAATTGTAAAGAATATCATTAAGCTCACTCTGCTTTGACTGGTATTCTTCTTCACTCTCGAATCTTATCCAGAGCTTTCTTGGAATAGTGTTAAAATCTATAACCTTATCACATATAAGCCTTGCGTTCTCATCTGCATTTGCCTGAACCCTTCCTGTAACAAATACCTTATCTGCTGTATCTATAACCGGCCGGTTAATAAGAAAGTTCCTCGGAAATACGATTACCTCAACAGTTCCAACAAGATCTTCAATTGTAAGATATGCCATAAGCTGTCCGTTCTTGGTTGTCTTAACGCTTTTATTCATTATCATTCCGCCAATCGTAGCATTATTGCCATCTCTTACCTTAGTTTCGCCTGTCTCATCATCTATCTCAAAATCTGTTGTTACATTGGTTACATATTTCTTCACCATTCCAGTGTATTCATCAAGAGGATGTCCGCTTACATATACACCAAGAATTTCTTTCTCGTAACCAAGCAGTTCTTCCTTAGTGTATTCTGTAACATCCGGAACTTTTATCTCATAATCTTTCTTTTCTTCCTCGCCGACAAAATCAAACAGTGACATCTGTCCAGACATCGAATCTTTCTTCTGCTTAACCGCATTATCAAGCATACTGTCTGCCACAAGCATCATCGCACGCCTCTTGTTACCAAAGGTATCAAATGCTCCCGCCTTAATAAAATTCTCTACTGCCCTTTTATTAAGTGCATCTGACATACGATTAATAAAATCCTGCATTGATGTGAAAGTACCATTACTTGTTCTTTCATTTATAATTGCATTGATTGTCGGTCTTCCAAGTGACTTAATTCCTGCCATTGCAAAACGTATGCCACCATTATCTACTGAGAATTCCATCTGTGACTCGTTAACATCTGGTGGAAGAATATTGATATTCATCTGCTTACAGGCGTATATATATCCCGCTACCTTTGATGTATTATCAATTACTGATGTCATAAGTGCCGCCATAAATTCTACTGGATAATATGTCTTTAAAAATGCTGTCTGGAACGATACAACTGCATAGCAGGCAGCGTGGGATTTATTGAAGGCATACTTTGCAAAATCAATCATATCATCATATATCTTTCCTGCAACCGTCTCATCTATACCATTATTAACACAGCCCTTAACACCTTCTTCTGGATTGCCATATATGAAATTCTTACGCTCCTGCTCCATAACATATGCTTTTTTCTTAGACATTGCTCTACGGACAAGGTCACTTCGTCCCCACGAATATCCAGCAAGATCTCGTACAATCTGCATAACCTGTTCCTGATACACAATACAGCCATAGGTTGGTTTAAGAATTGGTTCTAACTGTGGGCAGGCATAAGTAACATTTTGCTGGTTATTCTTACCTTCTATATACTGTGGAATAAAGTCCATAGGACCTGGTCTGTATAATGATATACCCGCTATCAGATCTTCCAGATTGCTAGGTTTTAATTCCTTCATAAATGACTTCATTCCTGCACTTTCAAGCTGGAATATACCATCACATCTTCCTGTACTTATCGCATCAAATACCCCTTTATCAGTGTAGTCAATCTTATCTATAGAGAAGTCCTTATTGTGCTTTTTAATAAGATTTTCTGCATCTTTAATAACTGTAAGTGTTCTAAGACCAAGGAAATCCATTTTTAGAAGTCCTAATTCTTCAAGCGTTGTCATTACAAATTGGGCAACTACTGCACCGTCAGATCCAGTTGATAACGGAACATAATCTTCTACTGGCTTTCCACATATAAGAACTCCTGCGGCGTGCATAGATGCGTGCCGTGGAAGTCCCTCAAGCCTTTTACTCTTATCAATTAAATCTCTTACAGCCTCATTGTTCTCATATTCATTTCTAAGGTCTGGATTTTCATTAATTGCTTTATCTATTGTAATTCCAATCTCTCTTGGAACCATCTTGGCAATATTATCAACCATAGCATATGGAAGGTCTAACACTCTTCCAACGTCCTTTATAACAGCCCTAGCTGCCATAGTACCAAATGTAACAATCTGTGATACACAATCCTTACCATACTTGGCAACTACATAATCTATTACTTCCTGTCTTCTCTCATAACAGAAATCCACGTCAATATCGGGCATAGATACACGTTCAGGATTTAAGAAACGCTCAAAGATAAGGCTGTATTTAATAGGGTCAAGGTCTGTAATCTCAAGGCAGTAAGATACTATGCTTCCTGCCGCTGAACCTCTTCCCGGACCGACCGGTATATCGTGCCTTTTAGCATAATTAATGTAGTCCCATACAATAAGGAAATAATCTACATATCCCATTGAATATATTACTGAAAGTTCATATGCCAATCTTTCAAATATATTATTAGTATCCCTGGCAATCTTAATAACTACATCTTTTCTATCCTCAACTGCTTCCTCCTCTGCCTTTCTGACAAAATCCTCAACAGATATATCTGCCGCCTGATTTGGATATCTTTTCTTAAGTCCCTCGTAACACAGATAATTAAGATATGTCCAGGATGTATAGCCATCTGGCACTGCAAATTTAGGGAGCTTGGTAACTCCAAATTCTATCTCTACATTACATCTTTGTGCAATCTTTTCTGTATTGGCTATTGCCTGAGGTGCATATTTGAATAAATCGGACATTTCTTCCGGTGATTTAAGATAATACTGTCCACCTGTATATCTCATTCTGTTCTCATCTGTAACTTTCTTTCCTGTCTGTATACAGAGCAGTATATCGTGTGCCTCAGCATCATCTGCATATGTATAATGCACATCATTAGTACATATAAGTTCAATTCCTGTCTCCTCAGACATTCTTAAAAGCTGTGGATTAACATAATGCTGTTCTGCAATTCCGTGATCCTGTAATTCAAGGAAGAAATTACCCTTGCCAAATATATCCTGATATTCCAGTGCTACCTTCTTAGCTTCTTCATACATTCCTCTTGTGAGGTATCTTTGAACCTCTCCTGCAAGACAGGCACTTGATGCGATTATCCCCTCACCAAACTGCCTTAATACTTCTTTATCAACTCTTGGCTTATAATAAAAGCCTTCTGTAAAGCCCCTTGATACAATCTTCATCAGGTTCTGGTAACCCTTGTTATTCTCTGCTAACAGAACAAGGTGGTTATATTTATCATCACCTGTTCCTGCTTCCTTATCAAATCTTGAACCCGGAGCAACATACACCTCACAACCAAGAATAGGCTTTATTCCTGCATCCTTTGCAGCCCTGTAGAAATCAATAACTCCGTACATAACACCATGGTCTGTTATCGCAAGACTATCCATTCCAAGCTCTGCCGCTCTTTTAGTTATCTCTTTTATTTTACTTGAACCGTCCAGAAGTGAATACTCTGTATGGACGTGTAAATGTGTAAATGGCATATGCTCCCTCCATAACAATTATTATTAACAGCATACCATAATTCATGGTAAAAAGAAACCGTATCAGCCATATGACCAATACGGTTTCCATACATAATATTAGGAAAAAAGTTTATATAAATGTGGTGTATATCCACATTTTATCGTTATTAATAGTGCTGTTCTTTCTTAAGTTAATAGCACATTTTCTTTATCTATATACCTTTATTTATACAAGTCCAAGTACCTTAGGAAGGAACATTGAAAGCATTGGTATATAAGTTACAAGCAAGAGGGCAATAAGTATTATTGCAAAGTATGGAAGCAATGTCTTTATTACGCTTTCGATTGTAGTTCCACCAACCCTGCAGCCTGTAAAGAGGATTGTTCCTACAGGTGGTGTTATTGTACCAATTGATAAGTTAAAGCAGAGTAAGATACCAAAGTGAATTGGATCCATTCCGAATGACTTACAGATTGGTAATAAAATTGGTGTAAAGATAAGTATCGCTGGTGTTACATCCATAAATGTACCAACTACAAGTAATAATACGTTGATAAGAAGTAAGATAAGATACTTATTAGTTGTAAGACCAAGTATTGCATTTGCTATCATATCTGGAATTCCTGTAAATGCCATAGCCCATGACATAATTGATGAAAGTCCGATCATAAATGTAATGATGCCTGTTGTCTTAGCTGCTTCAAGAACAATTCTTGGAATGTCTTTAATCTTGAAAGCCTTATATATAAGTGATAATACTGTTGCATATACTACTGCGATAGCAGAACCTTCTGTTGCTGTGAAGATACCACCAAGGATACCTCCGATTACGATTACGATAAGTAAAAGGCTTGGGATTGCCTGCCAGAATGTCTTAAGAGCAACCTTAACTGGAACTCTCTGCTCTGCCTGATAACCACGCTTCTTAGCCATAATTCCTGCAAGTATCATAACTGCACCACCCCAGAGAAGACCTGGAATATAACCTGCCATAAAGAGTGCTGCGATTGATACGCTTCCTGCAACGCTTGAATATACGATCATTGTGTTACTTGGTGGAATTAACATACCTACTGGAGCAGATGCTACGTTTACTGCTGTACTGTAGTTCTTGTCATATCCTTCTTTTTCTTCAAGTGGTCCGATTGTACCACCCATAGCAGCGGCGGCTGCTGCACCAGAACCTGATATAGCTCCGAATAACATATTAGCTACTACATTTGACTGTGCAAGTGCACCTGGCATACGTCCACTGATTACCTTGGCACAATTAACAAGTCTTGTTGCTATACCACCATTATTCATTATATTACCTGCAAGAATGAAGAATGGAATTGCTATAAGCGAGAATGAATTAGAACCCGCAAATATTCTCTGAGCAGAAGTTGCAAATGAAACATCTGCTGGAATCATACATATCATTGATACTGCTGATGACATACCAATTGCTACACCGATTGGAGCGCCGATAACAAGCAGTACAACCAGTATTGTAACCATTACTAAGGCTACCTGTAATGCTATACTCATATATACCTCTCATTTCTATGCACTTATGTGCATTGCGTACCTTTATGCTTCATCTTTTTTAAGTTCAAGTCCGATATTGTATATGCTGTAAAAGATAATTATTACGCCGCATATTGGAATAATTGAATATATAATACCTGTTGGAATATGCAAGATTGAGTCAAACTGTACGAAGTTCATATGTGTAATCTTAAAACCACCAAATACCATTATAAGACCAGCAAATGCGATTGTTACACATTCAATTATTATATTGACGATTCTCTTAGCTTTCTTAGGAAGCTTATCTTTTACTACTGCAATATTAATGTGCTCTCTCTGTCCAAACATATATGTTGCAGATATGATTATTAACCATACAAATGAATATCTTGTAAGTATTTCTGTTACACTGCTTGGAGCTGAGAAAATGTATCTGGCAACAACCTGATAAGTTACCATAAGTACCATCATTATAAATATGAATACACTTGCATACGAAGTTACTTTATCTAATATATTTTTTACTGTCTTCATATTAATTCTCCTCTCTTAAAGCTTCTACTTTATTATAAATATCCTTTGTCATATCTGACTGGTTAGCAATACTGTCAAGTAATGGCTGGCATTTTTCCCTGAATTCGTTAGTATCCGGATACACAAAGATTGCACCGTGTTCTTCTGCTTCTTTCTTACCTGCCTCAACAGCTTCCTTAAATGTATCAAATTCATATTCTGTTGATTCCATTACAAGCTTATCAAATATTGCTCTGTCTTCTTCTGACATGCTGTCAAGGAAATTAGTACTTGCTACAACTACATCAGGGTGAACAATATGTCTTGTATATGAGTAATATTTAGCTACTTCACCGTGCTTGTTATTGGTCAAAGCCAGCTCATTGTTCTCAGCGCCATCAATAACGCCCTGCTGGATCGCTGTGTAAACCTCACCGAAGCTCATAGGTGCTGCAGCTGCGCCAAACGCATTTACCATAGCAACACTGGCCGGGCTCTGCTGTACACGGATCTTCATACCCTTTAAGTCATCCGGGGTATTGATCGGCTTTTTGCCATAGAAGTTTCTGGTTCCTGCATTATACCAGGTAACTACACGGAAGCCTGCTTCGTCTGTAGACTCATAGATCTTTTCCATGTAATCCGTATCCTGCATAACGGACTTGTAAACGTCCTCAGAGTCAAACAGATATGGCATACTGAAAATCTCATAAACACTTGCGAAAGTCTCCAGGTTTGCAGTACCTGCTACTACGAAGTCGATCGCACCGGTCTGAGTCAGCTCGATCGCTTTCTGCGCGGAACCCAGAAGCTCATTTGGGAAGATCTGGACTTCATACTTAACTCCTAAGCGTTCCTCAACATACTTCTTAAATGCCAGAAGTCCCAGATGCTCCGGATGTGTTTCTGACTGGGCATGTGAAATACGGACAATGCGCTTTCCGGAAGTTACAGAACCGCAGCCGCTAAGACCTGCTACAACGGCTGCAGCCAGCACACAGGCTGACAGTTTTTTAACTAATTTCCTAACCATCATTTTCCCTTTCTTTATACACTACGTGATATTTTTTCCTTCCTGAAAAACACAAATCCCCCAGGTTTTTAAGGAAGGAGTTAATTTATTAACACTTCATTAACACCTTTCCCATTATATAACCTGAGGGTTTTCCTTTGTACCGTAAATCCTTGTCATTTGGGTGGAATATTTTG
>ERZ773245.2362-NODE-2362-length-10690-cov-3.277292_pt1 | contig 10690 bp, 8 predicted proteins | sample MGYA00580988_ERZ773245 | MGnify/ENA primary metagenome ERZ773245 (study PRJEB29015, sample SAMEA2737792) | human gut metagenome | biome: human gut; feature: human-associated habitat; material: faeces | place: China | collected 2012 ... | reverse complement strand
TCACAGTCCCTCTGGAGAAGGACTAACCGCCTACCGTTATGGTAGCACCCATGTTTCGATTATAACAGTTAAAAATTACCGGTGCAATATAAAGTTGGTAGAGAAGTATCTAGTATCTACAGAAGAAAATCGGTTTGAGTATTCTCCGGTGCCAAAACGGTGCCAAGAAATCAGGCAAATCAAAATAGGTGGTGCAATTCAGCCGTTTTTCACTGTATTTTGGAGAGAAAACCATAAAAAATATGAGGTAAAACGGGATTAAAGTATCGTGAAGGTGGACGTACAGTAGGATCTGGACGTGTTGCTACAGTTATCGAGTAATTTATAATTTTAAATTATATATTGCAGATTGTATTCCGCAATCCTTGAGCAATCAGGGGTTGCGGTTTTTTTTATCTAAAACAGTTTTTGCTGATGCATTTATTCCAAAAGAATGGTAAACTATTATCTAATGAGCCTGCAGGAAATAAAGAGGTAATAGGCAGGACTTACAGTAATATGATTGATTTAGAAAGAGGCAGAAGATGAACAATAAAACAACAAGAAACAGTATCCTGTTATTGGTAACGGCAGCCGTCTGGGGGGCTGCATTTGTGGCTCAGACAGTTGGTGGACAGACAATCGGAGCATATTCGTTTAATTGTGTCCGGTGTATTATCGGGGCACTGGTATTGATACCTGTCATGAAATTTTTAGATAAAAAAGATCTGTCGCCAAGAAAACCACAGACGAAAGAAGATTATAAACTGCTGATAAAAGGCGGAATCTGTTGTGGTGTAGCACTTTGTATTTCTACAAACTTACAGCAGGTTGGAATTTTGATGGGGGCAAGTGCGGGAAAAGCAGGTTTCCTGACAGCGGTGTATATATTACTGGTGCCGATTCTCGGATTATTTTTACATAAAAAATGTGGGATAAATATCTGGTTTGCAGTTGCTCTGGCACTGGTTGGACTGTATTTTCTGTGTATGCAGGATAAGAATGGATTTCAGCCGGCGGATCTGCTGCTTCTTTGCTGTGCACTCGGTTTTTCCATACAGATTTTATTTGTCGATTATTTTTCACCGAAGGTTGATGGGGTACGTCTTTCCATGATACAGTTTCTGGTAACCGGTTTGCTGACTTCGATTCCGATGTTTACAGTTGATATGCAGCATTCAATTTCGGGTATCGAAGCGTGGGCGTCAGCCTTTTTATCATGGTCAGCGTGGGTTCCGATTTTGTATGCGGGAATTATGTCATGTGGTGTGGGATATACGTTACAGATCATTGGACAGAATGGACTCAATCCTACAGTGGCTTCTTTAATCATGAGTTTGGAAGCCGTATTTTCGGCGGTATTTGGCTGGCTGATTCTTGGGCAGAAGCTGAGTATAAAGGAGATACTGGGATGTTGTCTGATTTTTTCGGCGATCATTTTAGCGCAGCTGCCGGTACAGCGAAAAGCAAAATTTGCAGGTGAAAGTTATGGGGAGAACAGGAATGAGTAAAAAGTCGAAATATTTATGGAAAAAGATTATGATTTTAACATGGATGTTCAGTTTATTTCTTGGCATACTGGCAGGACCATGTGCGATAGACGCAAAGAATCAAAAAGAGAAAAAGGATTATGGCGTATTTTTAAGCATTGATTCGTCTCAGATAAAAAAGTTATACGGATATAGGCTGGTGGTCATTGATGCACAGTATTTTTCTGCAAAAGATATCCGTACCCTGCACAAAAAAGGTGTAAAAGTATATACCTACTTAAATGTCGGTTCCATCGAGAATTTTCGCGATTATTATAAGAAATATGAATATCTTACGATCGGAACTTATGAGAACTGGGAAGAAGAAAAGTGGGTAGATGTTTCGAATAAGGACTGGCAGAAGTTTATGGGAAAACTGTCGAAGAAGCTGCTGAAAAAAGGGGTGGATGGTTTCTTTATTGACAACTGCGATGTCTACGATTATGCAAAGACAAAGAAAAATTTTAAAGGACTGGCCAAAATACTGAAAAATATCAAACGTCTTGGAAAAGGAGTCATGATCAATGGCGGAGATGTTTTTGTGACAAAGTACAGAAAAACATACGGATCGGCGAAAGATATCATGACTGCCGTCAATCAGGAATCTGTGTGGAGCAGTATTCAGTTTGAAACGGGTACGTTTGGAAAACAGCCAGAAGATGTGCGCAAATACTTTTCCGATTATGTTCAAAAATGCAAAAAAGATGGAATGGAAGTCTATCTTTTAGAATACACGAAAGATAAAAAACTGATCAGACGAATTAAACAGTATTGCAGAAAAAATAAGTTTCATTATTATATATCGGATTCGATCGAATTGGACTAATAAACATGTATCATTCATGATTGTAAGGGGAGGAGTTTGAAAATGGAACAAAAAGAAATGGCAAAAACGAGACTGATTATTTATGTGCTGATGGCTTACGGTCTGACCTATCTGATGGGAATTCTGATGTGGTATGGCAGTACAAGGGGTTATGACCTTACGGTATTTCCAACAGCGCAGATGATGTATCCGGCAGCCGGTGTGATCATTGGACTTTTTCTGGCACACAAAGGAGAGAAAATCCTGCCAGCAGGTTTTTTTATTACGGTTCTGGCAACGACGGGTGTTCTGATCGTATTGGCACTTTTATCCGTATTTCTGCCGGTAAATGATTTGAACATTGCAGGGATGACGATGTCCGTTTATAATCTGATTTCCCAGTATATACTTATTATCGGGAGTATCGTGGCACTTGTTTTTCTTGCAGTAGCGGGAAATGAAAAGCGTGCGGCAGCAGGACTGACCAGACAAAACTGGAAAAGTGCTGTGCTCATTGTACTTGCGTTTGTGGGTATTTATATAGTAAGAACTGTAGTGTCTGTAGCGGTACAGGGTGTGTCTGACGGCAGTGGGATGCAGCATGTAAAAGAATGGGCAGCAATGTTTAAAAATCCCATGATGTGGCTGAATATTGCTGCACTTCCGATCAATTATTTCTTCGTGTTTATTGCATTTTTTGGAGAAGAATATGGCTGGAGATATTACCTGCAGCCGGTTTTGCAGAAACGGTTCGGACTTCGTGCAGGTGTGATCATACTTGGCGTTGTATGGGGATTATGGCATATCCCGGATGATCTGTTTTATTATACACAGACATCAGGAATCCAGATGATTTTTGCGCAGCAGATCACATGTATTTCACTTGGAATCTTTTTTGCATATGCCTATATGAAAACGCAGAATATCTGGGTACCGGTCTGTCTGCACTATCTGAATAACAACCTGATACCGATCATCTCAGGAACGTTTTCTGCAGATGTTCTGGAAAATCAGACGGTAAGCTGGAAGGATCTTCCGGTTGCACTGGTGTTAAATGGATTGTGCTTTGGATTTTTCCTGCTTGCAGATGTATTTAAAAAGAAAGAAGTTCAGGAAGAGGAGTAATTTGAGTAAAAATTTCCTGTAAAAAGCAGATGGTGTCATATGAAAAAGCGCATGTACAGTAAAAACAGATCGTCGGAAAGATGATTTTACTGTATATGCGCTTTTCAGTACATGATAATAAAATGTTCGCGGAGCGTGTATTCTATATTTAAAAGCAACAGCTTCGCGGAAACATTTGGTTAAAACATAATTTTGGATTTATTCTTTAACAGTCTGGCTCCATTTACGATCAGAAGAATCCCGGCGGTGATTCCACCTGCAAGGACACAGATACCAACTGCCAGTGTGGAAGCTCCGGCAGAACCCATTGTCTTATAAATTTTCTCGTCCATCTTATATGCCCCCTTTGTTTGGATTTCTCATATTCCTAATGTATATTATTCTATCATTATTCTCATGAATATACAAACCCAGATTAAAAAATATCTGCTAAAAATTACAGTTTATCAGGTGCCCAGTCACCGAGAACCAGTTCTTTTGCAAAATATCCGGCTTGTTGTTCATTCAGATTTTGAACAAAATCAGCCCGGTCAGAAAGCGGACGGTAGTCAGAGGTGGCAGGGAAACTTGCGTATTCGGCATAATATACTGTGTCATGTGTATTTTCGCGGTTCCAGTCATGAAAACCGGCGGGATGGATATGCGCACCAAGTTCACAGGAAATCAGGATCGTTTTTGCATAGTCGCGCCATGGCCTGCCAAGATAGACGGAACCGGCAGGACAGTCTTTGGAGATGAACCGGCAGTCGGAAAAAATGTAGCCGTATTCCTGGCCTTCCGGTGTGGAGGCGGCAGTTACATAACCCTGGATAGGAGGGAGTGTATAATTTTTCTGAACCATATCTGAATTGGAATGACACAGTGCAGATGTATCAGAACCGGAATCATGCAGGGTGGATGTAGTGGAAACTAAATCGGACTGTGCAGATGTTTTTGTGCGCAGCAGGGATTCTAAGGTACAGTGTTCAAAATATGCGGTGGCGCTTCCAAAAATAAAATCAATATCGCCGCAGATATAGCAGTTTTTATAATATTGTCTGCCATTGATACGCGGGGCAAACTGTTTTGGACCGATGAAACCGCCAGGCTGTCGTTCTTTTTCGGGAAGCGGCCCGGTAAAAAGTGTGTCCTGATGGCCGAGAAGGCGGCAGGAATCGATCATAAGACGGTCCCCGTCGGCATAGAGAGCGATCGCCTGTCCGTGTGTTGCGGAATCCCCGGAGGCATTTTCGATGGTGAGATGCTGGAGCGTTACATCATGTGTATCGATAAAGAGGGTATAAGTGCGGAATGTACCGCGCTTACTGCCATCTTCCATCAGATCCAGGGCATAATCATCATAGCTGATGACGGTGTGAGCACTGCTTTCGCCCATTCCGCGAAGTGTGATATATGGTTTATTTATGGTTAGTTTTTCATGGTAAATGCCCGGTGCAATTTCAATGATAACAGGTGTTGTGTTATTAGCAGGAATTTGTGCAAGGGCAGAGCCGATGGAGGAAAAATGTTCCGGGTTGTCGGAAACATGAAGTATTTTTTGCATGGGAAAAGCCTTTCTTTGTTTCTTAATATTTTCTGAGGATAGTATAACACAGATATTGCCTGGTTGAAATAGGGAAAGAGGATGATTATAATGGAAAGTAAAATAGGAAAAAAGTACGGTGGGAGGAGATTATGGAACTCAGTTATAAAGAAATCAGAGCACAGATCTGTGATGTGTGCCATAAGATGTGGCAGCTTGGATGGGTTGCGTCGAATGACGGAAATGTGTCGGTAAAACTTTCCGATGGCACATTTTTAGCAACGCCGACCGGCGTGTCAAAAAGTATGGTAACACCGGAAATGATCGTGCATATAAATAAAGCAGGAGAGATGATCGAAACTGTGGACGGGTACCGCCCGTCGTCCGAAATGCGGATGCATTTCAGATGTTATGAAGAACGCGAAGATGTCGGGGCGGTATTACATGCACATCCTCCGGTTGCAACGGGATTTGCCGTGGCAGACATTCCGCTCGATGAGTATTCCATGATCGAGACTGTGCTCGCACTTGGTTCAGTGCCGATTGCGCCTTATGCGACACCTTCCACAGATGAGGTGCCGGATGCCATTACCCCGTATCTGCAGGAACATGATGCGATCCTGTTAAAAAATCATGGAGCGGTAACAGTTGGAGCCGATGTTTATACGGCGTATTACCGGATGGAAACGTTAGAGCAGTTTGCGAAAATAACACTGACGGCACATCTGCTCGGCGGTGCAAAAGAAATTGACCGGGAAAATATCGACCGGCTTGTGGATCTTAGAAACAATTATTATAAAATGAGTGGAAAACATCCGGGATATAAGAAATATAGTGGTGAGTCGCATTTTGCTTCGAAAAACAGGGAGGATTGCAGATGAGTACAGGCAGACATAAACAGGAACGCGGCGTTGGGCTGCAGCCATTGGATGAGATCAATGGATATCAGGTACGTCCGGGTTTTTATAACAGAGATGGTGCGACAGCAACCACAAGAGGTGTCAGCTTTACGATCCATTCCTTTGGTGCGACGGCATGTTATCTTCTGTTGTTCCGGCCGCAGGAAAAAGAGCCGTATGTGACCCTAAAATATCCGGAGGCTTATCATATTGGAAACACATATTCCATGTTCGTTTTTGGATTGAAAATCGAAGAGTTTGAATATGCGTTCCAGTTGGACGGACCTTATGATGAGAAGAAGGGATTATTATTTAAGAAAGAAAATGTTCTGCTTGATCCGTATGCGAGGGCAGTAACGGGACAGCGTAACTGGGGAGAGCGCCCAGAAGGCGGAGCGGATTTTATTTATCACGCAAGGGTTGTGGAAAACAACTTTGACTGGGGAGATATCCGTCCGACGGAGCATCCGTTTGAGGATCTTGTTATTTATGAGATGCATGTGAGGGGATTTACAAAAGATGCATCATCGGGTGTTACACCGGGGGCAGAAGGCACTTATGAGGGACTGCGCCAGAAGATCCCGTATTTGAAGGATCTGGGAGTGAATGCAGTCGAGCTGATGCCGATTTTTGAGTTTGATGAGATGGAAAGCACCAGAGTGGTAGACGGAGAGCGCCTGTATAATTACTGGGGCTATAATACAGTCTGTTTTTTTGCGCCCAATACCAGTTATACCTCGGTGGTGGAACATAACCACGAGGGCGATGAGTTAAAAGAACTGATCTACGAGCTAAAGGAAAATGGAATCGAAGTTATCCTGGATGTTGTATTTAACCACACGGCAGAGGGAAATGAACATGGTCCATGTTTTTCTTTTAAGGGAATTGATAATGATATTTATTATATCCTGACACCGGATGGATACTATTATAATTTCAGTGGCTGTGGCAATGTCATGAACTGTAATCATCCGGCAGTAAGACGTTTTATCATTGACTGTCTGCGATACTGGGTAACGGAGTATCGTGTCGATGGTTTCCGGTTTGATCTGGCATCCATTTTAACCCGCGATGAAAAAGGGACACCGATGGCAGATCCGCCATTGCTTCAGGCGATTGCATGTGATGCCATTCTTGGAAAGGTCAAACTGATCGCGGAGGCATGGGATGCGGGTGGTCTCTATCAGGTTGGAAGTTTTCCGTCATGGAACCGATGGTCAGAATGGAATGGAAGATACCGTGATGATATCCGTCAGTTTTTAAAAGGTACGGATGGTATGGCAGGAACAGCAATCACGCGTATCACCGGTTCAAAAGATCTTTATCCGGAGCACCGCGGAGACAGTGCATCCGTTAATTTTGTCACCTGTCATGATGGATTTACATTGTATGATCTGTATGCCTATAATACGAAGCACAATGAGAAAAACGGCTGGAATAATTCGGATGGTGATAACAACGGAAACAGCTGGAACTGTGGAGCAGAGGGAGAGACAGATGATCCGCAGATCGAAGGACTGCGTCTTAGAATGGTAAAAAATGCATGTGCAACCTTAATGTGCAGCAGGGGACCTGCCATGTTTTATGCGGGAGATGAATTTTGTAATACACAGTTTGGCAATAATAATGCCTACTGCCAGGATAATATCATTTCCTGGCTTGACTGGACCAGACTGGAGAAATATCAGGAGATCCATGATTTCTTCCGGTATATGATCGCATTTCGCGAAAAATATCCGATTTTGCGCCGCTCCACGAAAAAAGCGCTCTGCGGCCTACCGGAGATCAGTATCCACAATGGTTTCCCGTGGAATGGGGGTACGGATTATACCAGTAAACTGATCGGTATCATGTATGCCGGCAGGGATGACGCGGATACCAGGGATGATATCATTTTCTATGGAATGAATGCATACTGGGAAACACTTGTGATGCAGCTTCCGGAACTGCCGAACAATCTGCAGTGGAAAATCTGTGTCAATACAAACATAGAGTATGAGGATGGAAAAGATGTGGAGGCACAGACCGAGTTTTATTATAAAAAAACATTGAAAGTTCCGCCGAGAAGTGTGGTTATTTTAGTGGCAGAATAGTGTGGGACATAAAAATGCGGCGGGTTACAGCCACCCGCCGTCTAATGTAATGATCTGCCCGGTCAGGTATTCATTTCCTGTGGCAAGCTGTACTGCTAGATGGGCAGTCTCCTCCGGCGTTCCAAATCTTCCTGCCGGGATCTCATCTGCAAGTTCTGCGCGTTCTTCTTCGGAAAAACAGGCATTCATCTGCGTATCAATGACACCACAGGCGATCGCGTTGACCTGGATGCTGCTCGGCGCAAGTTCCTTCGCGAGGGCGCGCGTCATGGCGTTGATGCCGCCTTTGGTGGCAGAATAGGCGACTTCGCAGGAAGCGCCGCAGACGCCCCAGACGGAGGAAATATTGAGAATGCGTCCCGATTTGCGTGACACCATCATCGGAACAGCGAGGCGGCAGCAGTTGAAGACGGAGGTCAGGTTGGTATTGAGAATGTGGTTCCACTCGTCCGGCGTCATATCCTGGAACAGACCGATGTAGGAAATCCCTGCATTGTTGACGAGGACATCCAGGAAACCGAAGCGCTCCCGGATCGCGTCAAACAGGCGGGAACAGCTCTCAAAATCGCCCGCATCGCCCATCCAGGCAAGGCAGGAAACGCCCAGCGCTTCGATTTCGCGCTGGGTCTTTTTTAATTCTTCTTCCCGCCTCAGGCAGGTAATCACGACATCCCAGCCATTCCTGGCGTAGGTTAATGCAATCGCTTTCCCGATTCCGCGGGAAGCGCCGGTTACGAGGATAGTTTTATGATTCATGGCAGTAAACTCCTTATATGCGAATGTTTTTAAGAATTGCGGGAGCACGCAGTGCAGAGCAATTCGGTATCAGAGGGGTCAAAAGCTTTTGACCCCAACATCATATTTGATTGAATTATAGCATGTATTTAAAATTCATGAAATAGTTTCATTTTTCTGCCTGTCATAAAATCGTAAGAAATTTTCATCCATTTTTTGCTCTTCTGCGTGTTTTACAGCATTGTATGAAAGTGCCAAAATGTGTTATACTAAAACCAAATGGATCTGACACAGCGATAGAGCGGATCAATTACCGAACAGATTCGGAAGAAAGGAACTGTATACCATGTATGATATAATAATCATTGGTTCCGGACCAGCTGGCTTGAGTGCGGCGATTTATGCACAGCGGGCATGTCTGGACACGATTGTGATAGAGAAGAATGGAATCAGCGGCGGACAGGTGCTGAATACCTGGGAGGTGGACAATTATCCGGGATTTCCGGGTGTGACCGGCTTTGAGCTTTCCAGACAGTTCCGGGAGCATGCAAACAAGCTGGGAGCAAGAGTTGTACAGGATGAGGTCGTGCAGGTCGAGCTTTCAGGAAATGTGAAGAAAGTAGTCTGCGAGGAAGAGACGTATGAGGCACGCTGTGTGATTCTGGCATCCGGAGCACATCACAGGACGTTGGAGGTGCCGGGAGAAGAGGAACTTCGCGGGGCAGGCGTTTCATACTGCGCGACCTGCGACGGGGCATTTTTCCGGGGAAGGACGGTTGCCGTTGTGGGCGGCGGCGACGCGGCGCTGGAAGATGCAATTTTTCTTGCACGGATGTGTGAAAAAGTATATATCGTCCACCGCAGAGACAAGCTTCGCGGGGCAAAACGGCTGCAGGAGCGCTTACAGGCGCTTGAAAATATTGAATTTGTCTGGAACAGCGAGACGGTTGCGATTGAAGGGAACGCTCAGGTGGAGGCGTTGCGGCTGAGACAGACCAAAACCGGAGAAGAGAGGCGGCTGGACGTGGATGGTGTCTTTATTGCGGTCGGAATCGCACCGGAGAGTGAGCTGTATGCGGGTCAGTTAGAGCTTGATGAGCAGGGCTACATCCGGGCGGATGAGAGCGGTCAGACGAGCGTTCCGGGCGTATTTGCAGCCGGAGATGTCCGGACCAAGGCGTTGCGCCAGATTTTGACAGCGGCATCGGACGGTGCAAACTGCGTGGCATCTGCAGAGCGATATCTTCAGGCATAACTCATTTTTAACATAGAAGAAAACAGAGTAACTGTTTAGTAGGTCTGCGCATTTACTGCGCTGACCGTACGAAAACATGGGTCAGCAGGCAAAAATCCCATTGCCGTAGGCAATTTTTAATGGATTTTTGCGCGTGACTGTGAAGGTACTGAACAGTTACAGTTTGAGATAAAACGACGGAACAGAATGGACAGAAGAGTAGGAGGTTCTTATGAGAAAAACGCTGAAATTTCTGATAGCATCAGGAGCGTGCCTTGTGATGGCAGGGACGGGACAGATGAGCGCCCAGGCGGCGATGAATCTGGAGACGGATGCCCCGGTCGCTGGTGCGTCAGTGGCGATCAATAATTACTATGCGAGCAGCTTGAACCCGGAAAAAGAGCTGGCGGAGGCATTTGCTTCTAAAGAAGTTCTGGCAGTGGCGGGAGCCGGTCAGACGGGCGTGTCAGGCGGTGCGCAGACAGCCAAACCGGCACAGGTGCCAGCAGAGACGAAAGCCCAGCCAAAGGAGACAACTGGCGAGACTGAGGCGGTTGTCCGCGCGATGTCCAAGTCGATCTACGATAATATCGCGATTTCCCGTGTGACCAATTATGTCAATGTGCGCGCACAGGCGAGCACAGGCAGCGAGGTAGTCGGAAAGATTTACAATAACTGTGCGGCGACAATTCTGGACGCGGTGGACGGCGAGGGCGGCAAATGGTACCATATCCAGTCGGGTTCCGTGACCGGTTATATTAAAGCACAG
>ERZ773245.2361-NODE-2361-length-10701-cov-4.265452_pt1 | contig 10701 bp, 10 predicted proteins | sample MGYA00580988_ERZ773245 | MGnify/ENA primary metagenome ERZ773245 (study PRJEB29015, sample SAMEA2737792) | human gut metagenome | biome: human gut; feature: human-associated habitat; material: faeces | place: China | collected 2012 ... | reverse complement strand
TGCCAGCGACAACAAGCGGAAGCGCTCCTGAAAACAAACAGTTCTATTTTTTATAGTTCTATACACTTTGTTGGCATGCAATTGACATAACCTGCGGAAATCCGTAACACCACACACAAACGGCAGTTCATAAGTTAAACTCCGGTTTAATCCGGATTCTGAATGACCGGCTGAATCTGTCTGCCGTTTAATGCATACTCAATGGTCTCCGGCAGCAATTCCATTTTGGCGATTAGGGAATTTGGCTTACTCTTGCAGTTATCCTGCCCAAACGGAACAAAATACACATTTTTCGTATTCATAAGCATACCGATATTTTTAAAGTTCGCTCCAAGTGCATCATTCGTGGAAATCGAGATCACAAGCGGCTTTCCATTTCTCATGTGTGCCTTGGCTGCCATAAGAACCGGTGTATCTGTGATCCCGTTGCAGAGTTTTGCCGCAGTATTTCCGGTACACGGTGCGATCACCATGATATCCAGAAAATTATTCGGTCCGATCGGCTCCGCTGCGCAGATAGTGCGTATTCCCTCATTCCCTGTGATATCACAGATCCCTTCCACATAATCTTTTGCGCTTCCAAACCTGGTATCACAGGTCTGTGCATTAAATGAAAAAATAGGAATCACATTTGCGCCAAGTTCTGTCAGCCTTTCTATTTCCTTTCTGGCTCTTGAAAACATACAGAAGGAACCTGTGATTCCAAGTCCGATATTACATTTTGAAAAATCCATTTTCCATACCTTCCTGCTTTATTTAAATCAAGAATCATTTCGTTACCTATATTTTCTGTCACACATTTTCTGTAAAAACGAATCTATCTGTCTATGTTTTTTACTTTGCGGCAAAACGTTCCATGGACCGTTCCAGAATATATGCACTTTCTTTTGGCGCATATTTTCCCGGAATGCCAAGCACTAAATCTGCCCGGATGCCAAACTCTTTTGCACATGCAAAATCTGTTCCGCCAGGTTTTGAGGCAATATCCAGAATATAGGCATCACGCGGAAGTTCCTTGATGATCACCCGCGTCACAACCGGTGCCGGCACAGTATTGACAAGCATTGCCGCTCCCATTGCCTCCTCCGGTCCGAATGCAAAATCAACTGCATAAAATCCATCTTCTTTTGCCTGCTTTCTTACCTCGCGGCGTCTGGCAAGCACTGTCACCCTCGCTCCCAGTCCCCGGAGTTTCTTTGCGATTGCCTTTCCACAGTTTCCGTATCCGGTCACCAGAATTTTGGCACCTTCTATATTATAAGGACTGTGGTTGGTAAGTTCTGCGATCGCACCCTCTGCCGTTGCCACCGCATTTTCCTGTGCCACCACTTCATCCTCCATAAAATCAAGGTAACGGATTCCTCTCCTGTCCAAAAGTTCCCGCTGTTCTTCTGTAAAACATCCACCAAGCACCAGCGTATCATTTGCCAGATTTTTATTTAAAATTTCATTCAGCCGCTCCTGCTCTGGAACTTTTGTTACCGGGATTGGAAGCACCAGCATTGCCGCCCCGGCAAGAAATTTTTTTAATTTTAAAAGCTGTTCTTCTACTGTCTGACTGTTTCTGATGTCCAGGCAGCGCACACTCATCCCTTTTTTTGTCAGGATTTCTGCCAGATATACCTGACGCATATCGCTTATAAGAAGTATTGTTTGACCGTTCATATCCTTCACACCTACGCTCCCTTCATTTTATTATATGAAAGAAATGTTTCCCGGTTCCTTCCCATCTGATGTTTTGCAAAGTTGTCCTGCATATGGATTTTTCATTCCTGCTTATATTTTTTATGCTTTTTATATTTTCTGAATATTTTGCAAAATTAATATAATTATTTTTATCTTTAAAAATTATTTTATATTTTTCTAATTTTATTATTGACATTTTCTATTTTATCTGTTATAACTAAATTAACAAAAAACAAGAGAGAAAAAAATAAAGGAGGTACAGTCCACCAGAAACGTAACGAAATACCTAATAGAATATGAAAGACAGGAGGTACGGACCACCAGAAACTTAACGATTTACCCAAAAGAATTTTAAAAGAATCGAGGTACAGTCCACCAAAACAGTAATTGCATTCGGTTTTACCTTCAAAAGATGAAATGAAAACATGACGATCCTAAGAAAGGAATCCTGAATTAGTATCAGATCAGAAACATTCTTATATGATACAATTCCAAATGTCATAAGAAAACAGGTTCAGAGATTGAAGAGAAAAGCGAAGAAGTCCAAAAGAGTTGTTTGAGAGTTTCATAAAAGAAATGATAGGCAATAAGAAAAATTGTTTAGAAATTTCAAAATGAAGCGGCAAACAGAACGAACAGTAGAAAAAAGAATAGCGAGGTATAGTCCCATGGACGAAATAGTTTAAAAGGCGGCATTGAAAGAAAAAAAATTTCGATGTCGCCTTTTTCATGTTTATTTTTTATTCATCATCTGACAGCTGATGCCACGGATTCTCTACATCCGGATCTGTCGGATCCCAGCCTTTATTCGGACTGTCTGTATCAATATGCGCTGCCTCAGGTTTTCCCAATGGTCCCGGATCATCATCCTCATAAATTTCCACGGTTGTTCCCGATGGACAGTTATCTGCGATCCATTTTGCATCTTCCACCGTAAGCCGCACACATCCCATAGATGCCTGCTGTCCAAGTTTATTATATTTTTCTGTGCACAGAGCACTTTTTGATTTTTTATAGTATGGAACCGAATGAAACAAAACGCCTCCTGTGATCCGGGTTGCATACTGACCATATACTTTTCCGTACAGTTCCCGCCATAGATATTTGGTTGATAAATGAAATGTGCCGCGCGGTGTTGCATTGTACAATCCTGTGGAACAGATCATCGCCTTATACGGAACCGTATATTCGCCGTTTTCGTCTGAAGTATATACGGTAATACAGTTTTGTCTGCGATTTACTTTTATGTAATATGGAAATTCCGCTTCATCTGAAGCAGACTGCTGCGAATCTTTTTCCTGCTGATTTTCGCCCTGCACTGTATCTTCCTGCCGAACATTCTCGTTCTTTCCTTCTCCTGGCACAATATCATCCTCACTCTGGCTTTCACCCTGTGTGATATCTTTCCCGGAATTTTCGCTCTGACTTTCGCCTTGCAGCATATCCTCTTCTAACATTACGTTTTCCGTGCTTTCATCCAGTTTCATCTCATCACTTCTGTATTCCTCAAAAATATAGCTGTCAGAATCACCTGTCACATACGCAAGCACCGGAAGATTCCATTCCATCCGAAGCGCCACAAACTCCAGCGCCGTCAATCCGCACATAAAAACAGTGGCTGCAATTGCGATAACGATTGCAGCCCTATTCTTCCATACTTTTTCAATTGTCTTACGAAAAGTAGTTTGTTTTTTCATTTATCCTATAACTGTGTGATAACAAAAATATCATAAATCGCCTTGATCGCATTCTCGAAATCTGCGTTGCTTACACCAATAATGATGTTTAACTCAGATGATCCCTGATCGATCATTTTTACATTGATGTTTGCATGTGCCAATGCAGAGAAAATTCTTCCTGCTGTTCCGCGTGTGGATTTCATACCACGGCCAACAACTGCAATGAGTGCAAGATCGCTCTCCAGCTCAATGCTGTCCGGCTGCGCATATCTGTGGATAGCCGAAATGACAGCCTGCTCTTTTCCCTCAAACTCCGGCTGGTGTACAAAGATTGTCATTGTATCAATTCCGGATGGCATATGTTCAAATGAAATTCCATTATCTTCAAATGCAGATAACACTTTTCTGCCAAATCCAATCTCGGAGTTCATCATATCTTTATCAATGTTTACAGAAACGAAACCTTTTTTACCTGCGATACCGGTGATCGTATATTTTGACTGATGGCAGGTGCTCTCCACGATCCAGGTTCCCTCATCTTCCGGTGCATTCGTATTACGGATATTGATCGGTATACCAGCTTTGCGCACAGGGAATACCGCATCCTCATGCAGTACGCCGGCTCCCATGTAGGAGAGCTCGCGGAGTTCACGGTAAGTGATCGTCTTGATCGGCTTTGGATTGTCGATGATCCTTGGATCTGCGATCAAAAATCCGGAGACATCGGTCCAGTTCTCATAACAGGTTGCCCGCACTGCCCTCGAAACGATAGATCCTGTGATATCAGAACCTCCACGCGAAAATGTTTTGATGGTTCCATCCTCTTTTGCGCCGTAAAATCCCGGAATGACCGCACGCTCTGCTTTTGCAAGACGCTCAGACAGTACTTTGTCTGTTTTCTCCGGCATAAAGTTGCCATCCTCATCAAAAAAGATCACTTCTGCAGCATCCACAAATTCATATCCAAGGTAGTTTGCCATAATGATACCATTCAGATACTCACCGCGGGACGCTGCATAATCAACACCTGCTTTATTTTTAAAATTCTCGGAGATTTTCTTAAATTCTTCCTCTAAAGAAAGTTTTAGATTCAAACCATTAATAATTGTGTCATAACGGTCTTTGATTTTCATTAACATCACACGGAAATCTTCATCCTTTTCCACAAGGTCATAACATGCATACAGCATATCCGTTACCTTTGTGTCCTTAGAATTTCTTTTTCCCGGTGCACTAGGCACTACATATCTTCTCTCTTTGTCTGCATGGATAATCTTACCAACCTTTGCAAACTGTTCTGCACTTGCAAGAGAGCTTCCACCGAATTTCACAACTTTAATCATTTTTTCAAACTCCTTCGATTCTGTTTCTCTATTATCACCGGCCGATCACAGCCAGCCGTCACTTTCCTGATTGCAGTTTTTCTTTTTCCCGGTCAGGACTAACGACTATATCTTATCATAAATGCAAATTTCGTCAAACTATTTTTCTTAAAATAAAGCGGTTTTTCGGCTTTTCTGCGTTCTCACTTAGAATTATGTCAACCACTTATAATTTATGATTATGGCACTTAAAATCAGAAGTAATAATATGATTGTTACGATTTACCGCGCAAGAAGTCCACTTGTAAGAAAATCGGCAAGCTCGATCATATTCTGCTGTGATCTTAAATAGATTTCGATATCTGTCACATAATCGCCGTCCAGATATGCTTCCATCTGCTGGCGCTCCATATCGAGATGATCGTAGAACATTTTTCTCAATTCTGTCTCGTTGTAGGCCGGTGTCTGTCTGCTCAAAAAGGATGCGATCTCCTCCGCATTGATATACCAGTTTTCCATAGCCGCTCCCGAAAAAGCCGGATCAGCCTTTAATCCGGCTGCAACTTCATCGGTCAGACGCAAATGCTCCATGAAAAGTTTGCGGAATCTCTGCATTGCTGAAGCCGGATAATACTGAGCAAAAATCGCAAGAATCTCCTCTGCATTTTTGTACACGGCGTCTTTCCACGCATTCTGGCTTGACAGGTTTTCAAAAAAACTGATGAGATAGAATTTTACAAGTGTAATATGATTGAGCCATGCCATGCGCATGCGCTGTCGCAGATCCACGCCCATGTTGTTCCCAGGCTGCGTTGTGGTTCCCGGGCGTGTCGCAGTTTCCGGCTGTGTCGTAGTTCCCGGCTGTGTCGTAGTTCCCGGCTGTGTCGTAGTTCCCGGGATAATGACAATTCCACCCACAGGAGTCTTAATTGGTATGCTCGTGTTTCCCTCCGATGGTGTGCTCTCGTTGTTATCCACATATCCCTCTCCCGGGCAGATCGTCAGGCGCATTCCCGTCTGAAGATTGTATGGGTTCACCCCGGAATTAAGCAGGATAAGTTCGGTTACGGTTGTATGAAACTGTTTTGCAAGTTTGTACAGAGAGTCTCCTTCCTGTACACGATAACTGATTCGATTCTGACAATACATATTTTCTTCCATAAAAATATTTTCAGATTATTTTATGAAATTCTGCGGGTTTGGTTACCGAATTGGAATCACTTAATCATCCCACTCCTTATCGAATTCGACAATCGATCCTGTGGCTGCATCAACTTCATAGCTGTACTCATAGCCTCCAGCTTTAAATTCAATCTCATAAATAGACATGCCATCATCCCAATCCAGTTTTCCCTCCATCTCAAAAGCATTGGCACTTGCAACACCGGCATGGGATAAAGCAATCTCCTTGGCCTTTTCCAGTGAAATTTCACTTGTATTCTGACTGCTGCCTGCTTGTATTGCTGTAGGTGTACTATCTCCTTCAATGTCGTAGTCATAGCTTATGATACTTCCGTCAGATGCAGCAATCTCATAATCATACTCCTTGATGGTATTGCCGGAAGAAACAACAAACTCAATCTCAAAAACAGCACGTCCATCTTCATAGTCACTTTTTGCTTTTACAAAAGTCGCATCTGTAGCTTTTACCCCTGCATGATCCAGTGCAATCTCCTTGGCCTTTTCCAGTGAAATATTGCTGACAGCCTGGTTTTCTTCCGTCTGACTGTGCTCCGACTGCTCCCCGTGCTCTTCAACCGATACATTTGAAACAGCAGCGCCATCGTATTCTTTTTCAAATTTTACGATTTCACCGGTCATTGCGTTAACCTCACAGTCAAATTCGTAACTGCCCGAAATAAATTCTACATCATAGACCATGACTCCCTTATGCGTGTCCAGTCCAACTGTATAAAATGTCAGGTCGCTCTCAGATACACCCGCCTTTGCCAGTGCGATCTCTTTGGTCTTTGTCTCCCCGATATATCCCTTTTCACTGGCCGTTCCAACAACCTCAACATGGGTTTCTGCCCCTTCCTTCCCCAGCAGAATATTCAGTTCATTGATGGACAATGGAGCAAGTTCATCAAATGTGTGTAAAGAGTTTTTGCCGAGAATCTCCTGAATCAGTTGTGCCTTTCCGAGCGTAATCCCATATTGTTCTGCCATCTGCTGGAGCTCATCACTCTTTACAACCGTCTGACTCAATACAGCCCCTCTGAATGAATCGGTCTGAAGCAGTTTATTGACTTCGTCCGCCAGCCGTTCCTGCAATGCCATGCCCCGAACCGGATCATTATTGTCCACACTGATCAAAACGGAATTGGCCAGCTCATTGAGATAGCCGTTTTGAAGCATCGAACCGATTATGGCATTCACTGCAACATCAAGACTGCTGCCTGAGAAATCCATGTCACCGACAATGGTTCTGCCATCCTCGTTCAGCGGAATCACATCCAATATACGTTCCTTCTGATTGATCTTAATCTCCACGCTCGGGTTTACGTCCAGCGAAACCGTAGCATCTACCGTATGATTGACCTGATAATTCCTGACTCCCAATCCACCTCCAAGGATCAGGCACAAACCGGCAGCCAAACCTGCCATTCGAACTGCCCATGTTTTTTTCTTGTTTTCTGTCGTCATCAATATCACTCGTCCTTTCTGCTCATTGCAGTCGGAAAGAACAGCATCCAACACATCCGGTGCTGCGTGAGTACATGCCTGCCGGATCTTCTCATTCAATTCGTCATTTGTCATTGCTGCCACCTCCTATTGCAAATATTGTTTCAGCCTTTTTAAGGCTCGTGCATATTTTGAAAGTACCGTCGACAGCGGAAGTTCCATAATCCTGGCAATTTCCCTGTGTTTAAATCCGACCGCCGCATGAAGCATCACTATCTGCCGTTCCTCATCGGACAATTGTTCCATGCAGGTGACGAGAATACTTCTGTCCTCCATTGTGAGCATATCAGTATCCGGGATAGCAAGTTCCCAGCCTTCCTGCGATGTACATTCCGCTTTCTTGCGCTCCCTCATCCGCTGCAAACACAGATTTTTTGCAATGGTTATAATCCATGCCATCGGTTTTCCCCGGGAAACATAGCTTTCTGCTCCATTCCATACAGCAACGTAACAGTCATGGAGAACATCCTCTGCATCGTGGTGGTTTTTCAAAACCGAAAGGGCAAAACTGTAAACAGATGTGTGCGTAACCTGATACAGCTGCTCCAGGCACTTCTTGTCACCGTTGGAAATGCCGTAAAGCAGACTGTCCAAATCTGCATAGTCTGTTGATTGCTTAATGTCCGACGTCAAGGCAAAAAGTATCATCATTTCACTCCTTTCACTCTATTAATGCACAAATAGATGTTTTTATTGCACTGAATAAATTTTTTTTGTAAGTTTTTCCATAATCCTTGCACATTTTCCCTGTTTTTGGAGAAATATATCTGACATAGTCACAGACAGACAGCAAATTTAATTTTATAACAAATTAGCATAAACCATAGCGGCAACAACGGTCAGAATACCGGAAACCGCAATGGAAAGGCTGCTCATTGCCCCCTCTATCTCGCCGAGTTCCATCGCTTTTGCAGTTCCTACAGCATGGGAGGCAGAACCAATTGCGATCCCTTTTGCGATAGGTTCTTCAATATGAAAAAGTTTTAATACCGCATCTGCTGTTATGTATCCAAAAATTCCTGTGATGATAATGACCGCAACAGTAATTGTCACATAGCCACCAAGTTCCTCAGAAACTCCCATTCCGATCGCTGTTGTGATAGATTTTGGAAGTAATGTAACATACTGCTGATGATCGAAACGGAAAAGCAAAGCCAGAACCAGAATACATGTCATGCTGGTAAATACCCCGGAAATAATTCCTGCTATGACAGCTTTCAGATTTTTCCTGAGTAACTCAAACTGCTCATACAGAGGAACTGCCAGACAGACAGTCGCCGGCGTCAACAGATAACTTATGTATTTTGCTCCTTCCTGATAATCTGCATAGTCTATATGAAACACCACCAGAAATACCATAACTGCAATTACAGAAATTAAAAGTGGATTAAATATTGCGATTTTTACTTTCTTTTTAAACCATAAACCAAACTCATAGGTCAACAGACTGACTACAACACCTAAGAAAACGGAATCTGTCAAAAATGATTTCATGTTCTTACTCCTCCTTTTTCTTTCCTTTACGGATCACAAACTGCGTGATGCTTCCGGAAACTCCCATGACGATCACCGTTGAGATCAGCGTAATGACAACCACCTGTATCCAGATTGGCTGCAGAGCTCCCCACGAATCAAGAAGTCCTACTCCGGCCGGCACAAACATCAATGGCATGATCTCGATCAGAAAATTACTTGTTTCTTTGATGTCTGACACCTTTAAAATTTTCAATTCCAATGCAAGGAAAAGAAGTACCATGCCATAAATACTCGCCGGTATGGATAGTGGTATGATAGATTTTAAAAGTTCACCCAAAAAAGAAACGAACAGAATAATTAAAAGCTGTCTTACATATTTCATGATTTTTCTCCTTTGTTTTTATTCCGGTTTTGTATCATACCACTGCTTATTTTGAATCTCAATACCTATTTTTTATGTTTCTTTTTTAGTCCATCACAGGCTGGGTTATCCAACACCTTCCCATCTGCTGAAAATCTTGAGCCATGACATGGACATTCCCATGTCTGTTCTTCTTTATTCCACTGAAGGACACATCCCATATGACTGCATCTTTTTCCGCCACCCCTTCCAATCCCCACAAGTGCATGACCCAGATTAGAAATTAACTGTGGTTTTAACATATTGCGTGATGGTGAAAAAACAGTAGAATATTCATTGTTTTTTTCCTGTATGAGGTCTGACAAGATCATTGCTGACAGCATGGAACCTGTCATCCCCCATTTTCCAAATCCGGTTGCCACAAATAGATCCGGTGTATTTTTACTGTATGGACCGATGTATGGTCTTTTATCCAGAGACATGCAGTCCTGTGTTGCCCAGAAATAGCGTTCCTTTGCTTCCGGGAAATATTCCTTTGCGATATCGCGCAGTAAATCCCAGTTGTTTTTTTCCTTTCCAGACCGGTGACCGCCTCCGCCTATCAGCAGATAGTCTTCGTAATTTCTCAAGGACAATCCGATATTATCTGCTTCAAGATACATACCCTTCAGATTTTTTCCATATGCACAGGCAAGTACATAAGAACGATTCTGATATAACTTTAAATAATAGGAACCTCTCGTATTAATAAACGGAAAATGTGTCGCAATGATAATTTTCTCTGCTGCGACTGAACCTTTTTCTGTCAATGCAAAATACTCTGTCATCTCACGCACTTCGGAATGTTCATAGATTCTCAGATTTTTGCTGATCCCGGCGGCAAATTTGAGTGGCTGGAACTGCGCCTGCCGCGGAAACCGTATTGCTCCCTCCACTTCAAACGGTAACTCCGTGTCCTCCGTATAATCAGCCTGAAATCCAAGACTGCCCAATGCCTGTATTTCACTCTCTAACTTCCGACGCTCCCTGACAGAATACAGATAAGAATCTGTCTCTTCCATGTCACAATCCAGAAAACGCCCCAGATTTTTATAATTTTCCACCGCTCTTAAATTTGCTTTCAGAAACAGTTCTGCACGCTCCTGTCCCATGGACTGTAATGATTTTTCGTAAATCAATCCGTGCTGCGCCGTAATTTTTGCAGTTGTATGCCCGGTCACGCCCTGACAGATGCGGTCTTTTTCCAACAGACAGTAATCAACACCCGCCTGCTGTAAAAAATAGGCGCACAAAACCCCCGCCATACCACCGCCAATGATCAAAACCTGTGTCCGGATGTCCTTTTCCAAAGTCGGGAACTCCGGCATTTCTATATTTTCCGTCCATAATGAACTCATAAATCCTCCTTGTTTTGCGAAGCAAAATGCGACTGTCCTTACACGGAGCAATGCCCAGCAAGCTGTGCAGGATTTTGCCTCCTTGTGATATTCAT
>ERZ773245.2332-NODE-2332-length-10866-cov-2.498104_pt1 | contig 10866 bp, 5 predicted proteins | sample MGYA00580988_ERZ773245 | MGnify/ENA primary metagenome ERZ773245 (study PRJEB29015, sample SAMEA2737792) | human gut metagenome | biome: human gut; feature: human-associated habitat; material: faeces | place: China | collected 2012 ... | reverse complement strand
ATTTAGCTTCCGTTTTTTATGGTAATACAAAAGTTAAATTAACATAACATAAATTATAATATTATATTTTTACTTTTATTTTATGATAGAATTAATACTATAAAAAATGTAGTAGGTAGGAGACAATTATAATGGCAAAGCTTACATTACAAGAGTTAGAATCAACACTTTGGCAATGTGCTGATATTCTTAGAGGAGAATTAACTGGTGCAGAGTACAAAGATTATATATTTGGAATGTTATTTTTAAAGAGATTAAATGATGAATTTGATGAAGAAAGAGAAGCTAGAAAAAAAGAGTTCCTAGAAGATGGTCTTGAAGAAGATGAAATAGAAGAACTTTTAGAAGATGCTAGTATTTATGAAACTTTCTTTGTTCCAGAACAAGCAAGATGGTCAAAGCTTAAAGATTTAACTTTAAATATAGGACCTGAATTAGATAAGGCATTTAAAGCAATTGAAGATGAACCTAAAAATTCAGAACTTGTTGGTGTTTTAAGTACAACTAACTACAATGATAAAGAAAAGGTTCCAGATAAGAAATTATCTCAACTTTTAATATTATTTAATAGCATTAATTTAGCTAATTCAAATTTGGAATCAGAAGATATGCTTGGAGATGCTTATCAATATTTAATTAAACAATTTGCAGACCAAGGTGGTAAGAAGGGTGGAGAATTCTATACCCCTACGGAAGTAATTAAGATTCTTACTAATATCTTAAAACCTCAAGAAGGAGATAGAATTTATGACCCAACTTGTGGTTCTGGTGGTATGCTTATTCAAAGTATAGAATATGTTAAAAAGCATGGTGGAAATCCTAAGAATTTAAGTCTTTTTGGTCAAGAAATAAATCTTTCTACATGGGCAATATGTAAGATGAATATGTTATTCCATGGAGCAAAAGGGGCTGATATTCAAAAGGGTGATACTATAAGAGAACCTAAGCATACAGAAGGTGGAGCATTAAAGGTATTCGATAAGGTACTTGCTAATCCACCATTTTCTTTAAAGAACTGGGGAGTAGAAGAAGCAGAACATGATGCTTTCCATAGATTTAGTTATGGAATTCCACCAAAGTCTTATGGAGATTTAGCTTTTGTTGAGCATATGTTATCTAGTTTAAATATGAAAGGTAAGATGGCATCAGTTGTTCCACATGGAGTTTTATTTAGAGGTTCTGCTGAATGTAAGATAAGAAAAGGATTTATTAATGATGATTTAATAGAAGCTGTAATTGGAGTTCCATCAAATATTTTCTATGGAACAGGCATACCTGCTGCTATATTAGTTCTTAACAAGGCTAAGTCAGAAGGAAGAAAAGGTAAGATTCTATTTATTGATGGTAGCAATGATTTTGTTAAGGATGGAAATAAGAATAAGCTTAGAGATGAAGATATAGAAAAAATAGTATCCACATTTGATGCTTTTGAAGATGTGGATAAGTATGCAACTGTTGTGGATGTTGAAACTATTAAAGAAAATGATTGTAATTTAAATATTAGTAGATATGTTGATACTACTGAAGAAGAAGAACAAGTTGATATTCAAAAAGTTTTAGGAGAAATTGTTGAGCTTGAAAAGAAAGAAGCAAAAACTAAAGAAAAGCTTAATGAATATTTAAAAGAACTTGGATTTGATGTACTGTAGGGTGGTGATTTGGTGAATAAAATTAGAGAAGGATATAAGGTGACGGAACTAGGAGAGATACCTAATGAATGGAGTATTATGAAGCTAAGTGAAATAGCTGAAATCAATCCAAGGAGAGAAGTTTTAGAGGATAAGGACACTGTAAGTTTTATAGCAATGGAAGACATAACTAATAATGGTAGAGTTATTAATAAAACTGATAAACTATATGAAGAAGTAAAAAAAGGATATACACCTTTTAAAGATAATGATGTTTTATTAGCTAAAATAACACCTTGTTTTGAGAATGGAAAAAGAGCTTTAGTAGGGAAATTGTCTAACGGGATTGGTTTTGGAAGTACAGAATTCCATGTGTTAAGAGCTAATAAAGAAAGTATTTCAAAGTTCTTATATTATGTTATAAGTAGTCATAGATTTATGAGTAAAGCTGAAAATAATATGACTGGTTCAGCAGGTCAAAAAAGAGTACCTACAGAGTTTATTAAGGATTATGTTTTGGCAGTACCTACAATAAAAGAACAAGAAAAAATAGCTTCAATTCTTTCAACTATAGATGAACAAATTGATAATGTTGATGCTCTTATTGAAAAAAATAAAGAATTAAAAAAAGGTTTAATGCAAACTTTATTAACTAAGGGGATTGGACATACAAAGTTTAAGAAGACTGAGATTGGAGAAATTCCTGAGGAGTGGGAAGTTAAAAAAATAATAGATATTGCTACTACGACAAGTGGAGGAACACCAAGTAGAGCAAAAAAGGAGTATTACGAAAACGGAATCTATCCATGGGTAAAAACAGGTGAACTTTATAATAAGTATATTAGTGAAACAGAAGAATATATAACAGAAGATGCATTGAAAAAGTCATCAGCAAAATTAGTTCAAGAGGGTGCAGTTATAATAGCTATGTATGGTGCTACGATAGGAAAATTATCTATTGCTAAAAGGAGTGTTACTACTAATCAAGCATGTTGTTCAATTATATGTAATGATAATATTTGCTATAATGAGTACTTATATTATAGATTGGACTTTGAAAAAGAAAATATTATAAATTTGGGAGCTGGTGGGGCACAACCTAATATAAGTCAAGATATAATTAAAAGTTATAAACTTGCTATACCATCAATAGTGGAACAACAGAGAATAGCTTTAATATTATCAGAAATTGATGAAAAAATAGACGAATATGAAAATAAGAAGAAAAAGTTAGAAGAACTTAAAAAAGGTTTAATGCAACAATTATTAACAGGAATGATAAGAGTTACAGTATAAAAGAAATTTATAAATATATAAGACAACATAAAGAGAGGATATTTAATGAGAGAGTTTAATGTAATAACTGAATTTAAGAATAGTATTAATGCAAATAATATTGAAATTTATATTTATAAAATGAGAGTAAGGGATTTTGAAAATAAACATAATGAAAATTATGATATAGTTAAGGAATTAATTAAGCTAAATAACAATCCTACTATAATTTTCTATGAACAATATATTGCTTCATTTATTGAAATACAAAATTGGGGTAGTGAGAAATATATTGATGTAGAGAAGAGAATTATAACTTTAGATAGTAATGAAAAAAAGATATTGGAAAGATTACTATTAAAAGAAATAAAAGATAGTATAGATAAAGAAAAATATAAGGTTATTAAAAATTCAATTTATATTAACAAACCAGTATATTATGAAAAAGGAATAAAGATAGATAGATATTTTAATTTTGACATTAATATAAATTGTAATAATGAGATTATTATAGGCTTTGATACAAAACATATTTTTGAATATATAAATACACTAGAGTGTGAGATAAAGAATGATAATGTAAAAATAGGAGATAAGGTTAAAGATTATTTTTATAATTTAACTTATGAATATGTTGGCATAGCTCCATTTACTATAAGTGAAGCTAATGAATATATGGGATGTTCTATAATAGATTATTATGAAAACAAAAATCAAGGTTATATAGTAAATAAGCTACCAAAAGATATGAAAGCTGTATTAGTAAAAAACAATAAAAATAGTATATTTCCTTACATACCAAGTAGATTAAAGAAAGTATGTAGATTTGAGAATTTACCACAAAATGTACTTAAAGATTTTAATAATAGAGTTAAGCAAAAAACAAATGAAAAGATGCAGTTTATGGTTAGTGAAGTTATAAATATAGTTAAAAATAGTGAGCATATAAATGTAGAAAAGAGAAATATGTTGTGTGGTAATATTGGATACAAGCTTAAGGATTTACAACATCCAGATTTATTATTTGGAAACTCTAGAGCTCAAAAGTATCCTTTATATGGTCTTAAAAATTTTGGAGTTTATGAAAATAAAACAATTGAAATAAAATATTTTATAGATCCGATATTAGCTAAAAATAACATAAATTTAAAAAATGTGATAAAGTTTTGTGATGAGCTTGAATGTTTTTCTAATATGTTAGGAGTAAAATTAGATAGGGTAAAGCTTAAGGATAAGGTTAATTTTAAAGAAATAAAAATTGATAATGAAGATATATTCAGTTATGAATTAAAGAAAATAGCGTCTAATTACAATGAAACCACTATAGTTATTTTAAGTGAAGAAAATCTAAGTAAATATTACAATATAATAAAGAAAACATTTAGTGGTGGAAATGAGATTCCAACACAGTGTATTGGATTTGATACTCTTAGTTATAATGAAAAGAATAAAGATAGTATTTTTTTAAATATATTATTAGGTATTTATGCTAAAAGTGGTATACAACCTTGGATTTTAAAAGAAAAGCTAAATTCAGATTGTTTTATAGGTTTAGATGTAAGTAGAGAAAATAAAGTTAATAAAGCAGGAGTTATTCAGGTTGTAGGCAAGGATGGTAAAGTATTAAAAACAAAAGTTATTTCAGCATCACAAAGTGGTGAAAAGATAAAGTTGGAAACATTAAAAGAGATAGTTTTTGAAGCTGTAGGTTCATACGAAAATGCATATGGATGTAGACCTAAGCATATTACTTTTCATAGAGATGGAATAAGTAGAGAAGAACTTGAAAACTTAAAAAATACTATGAATAATTTAGGAATAGAATTTGATTATATTGAAATAACTAAAGGTATTAATAGAAGAATAGCAACAATATCGGATGATAAGCAGTGGAAAACAGTTATGGGAAGATGCTATTATAAAGATGATTCAGCATTTATTTGTACAACTAAACCATACGAAGGAATGGGCATGGCTCAACCAATAAGAATAAGAAGGGTATTTGGTTCTTTAGATATAGAAAAAATTGTTGAAGATGCATATAAATTAACTTTTATGCATGTTGGTGCAATAAACAAGGTAAGATTACCTATAACAACATATTATGCAGATTTAAGTTCGACTTATGGAAATAGAGATTTAATACCAAGTAACATAGATACAAATTGTTTATATTTTATTTAATATGAAAGAGTCACAGACAAATCTGTGGCTTTTTAATATTAAATAGAAGATTAATAGTTTTTAAAATAGTATATAATTGAGATAATAACTTTATTTATAGGAGAAATTTTTATGAAAAATAAAATAAAAGATATTTTAAATATACATGACACTCTTCCAATATTATTTGTAGGAGCAGGATTATCTAGAAGATATTTAGGTTTAGAGAATTGGGAAGGTTTATTAAGATATTTAGCTCAAAGAATATCAGATAATGAATTTGGATTTGAAATGTACAATAGTATGGCTGAGTCGTCTACAATTCAAGTTGGATTATATCAAAAAATTGCTGAGTTAATAGGAAATGATTTTTCAAAGAAATGGTTTATTGATGATAAATTCAAAGAAGTAAGAGAAGAATATAGAGATGATATTAAAAATAAAGTATCACCTATTAAGATAGAAATAGCAAAATATATAAAGGATAATAGTTTAAATTTTGTAGAAGATCAAAAAAGTGAACTTGAGTTATTAAAAAAAGTTGGTAAAAAGAGTATTGCAGGGGTTATAACTACTAATTATGATTTGTTATTAGAAAATATTTTACTAGGATATAAAACATATATAGGACAAGAAGAATTAATTTTTTCACAACTACAAGGTGTTGGTGAAATATATAAAATACATGGATGTTGTACAAATCCATCTTCAATAGTAATAAATGAAGAGGACTATAAAGAGTTTGATGATAAAAATGCATACTTAGCATCTAAGATACTTACTCTATTTTTAGAACATCCAATAGTATTTATGGGGTACTCTATAGAAGATGAAAATATTAGAAATATATTAAAATCTATAGTTAAATGCTTATCTAAAGAAAATTTAAAAAAGTTAAAGAAAAGATTAATATTTATTGAATGGAGCTCTAGTGATGATAGTGAAATATCCTCCCACACATTAAGTTTTGGTGATGGAAAAGTAATTGAAATGACTAAAATTAAATTAAATAGTTTTGAAGTATTATATGAAGCTATGCTAGAAAATAAAGCTAAATATTCTGCTCCCATATTAAGAAAACTTAAACAAGATATATATGAATTAGTTTTAACTAATGAAGCAACAGAGAAAATGAAAGTTGTAGGATTAACAGAAGATGATAAATTAGAAGATATTGAAGTTGTATTAGGTGTTGGTATACTTTCAGAATTAGGTAAAAAGGGATATGAAACATTTAGTGCAGAAGAAATTTATAATGATATAGTATTTAATCATAAGGATATAAATCCACAAATGATAGTTGAAACAAGTCTACCTAATTTGCTTAAACATCATAGTAAAAGCATTCCAATATACAAATATATTAAAGAATTTAATGGAGTTTTACCTAGTATAGTAAGCCAGTCAATAAAAACAGAATTTGATGATTTTTTAAATAAAACATTAAAGGAAAGAAGAGAGAGTTTAAATTTAGGAGAGTTTACTATAAAAGATTTAAGAAAAGATTATGGTGATATGAGGTGTTTAGAATATATACCTCTACTTAATAAAGATAAAATATTTATAGAAGAATTGAGTGAATTTTTACAGTATATATTAACAGAATATCCAAAGTTATTAAGTATAGAAGGGAAACAGAGTGATAGAACAAATTTAAAGCGATTAATAAGAATTTATGACTGGATAAAGTATTACAAATAAATTAAAGAGCCCTAATTTAAGCAAGGAACATTCACTTACCTAAATTAGGACCCTTTATAACGATCAGTAAAAAGTACTATATTTTATTAGCGAAATCACCAATAAAATATGCACTATTTATTACATATGCAATTATAATTAAATTATACATTAAATTTGAAAAAAAGCAATAGAAATTAGGGGGATTGCAATGTCGTACTTAGGAAATGAAGAAACCTTAGTAGAGCTACCAGCAATTGAATATTTAGAGAATAAATTAGGCTATAACTTTATTCATGGAAAAGAATTAACTTCTATAAGTGGAGAAAGAGACTCTTTAGCTGATGTTGTATTATCTAAAAGATTAAAAGCTTCATTAAGAACGCTTAATCCTTGGATGAATGAAGAAAATTTAGATAGAGCAATAAGATATATTAGTAGAGCTGATAGTTTAGGAACAGGTTTATTAGAGATAAACGAAAAGATTTATGATGCTCTTGTAGATTTAACTTTTACTGTAGAGCAGAATTTACATGGGGATGGTCAAAAGAAGCATCACACTGTTCATTTTATAGATTTGGATAATGTTGATAACAATGACTTTTTAGTTGTTCGTCAATTTGAAGTTCAAACTTTAAGTGGAAAATCTATTTTCCCTGATATAGTTATTTTCATAAATGGTATTCCTGTAGTTGTTTTAGAAGCTAAATCTCCTTTCTTAGAAAAAGGAAATAATGAGAGCATTGGAAAAAAACAAGCTTTTGAACAATTAAGAAGATATATGAATGTTAGAGATGAAGCTTTAGGTGAAGGAGCTCCAAGATTATTTTATACTAACTTCTTTACTGGAATTTTAAATAGATATAATGCTTATGTTGGAACAATAAGCTCAAAATATAATCACTATTTACAATGGAAAGACCTATATCCATTTAAGAAAGAAGAAATAGAAAATTATAAAGATTGTGGACAAAATATTTTTATTCAAGGATTTTTAGAAAAGAAAAATTTACTTGATTTAATGAGAAATTTTATTGTCTTTGAAGCTGATAATGGAACTGTTATTAAAAAGGTTTGTAGATATCAACAGTTCAGAGCTGTTAATAAAGCTATAGATAGAATTGTTAATGGAAAAGATAAGCTTACTAGAGGTGGAGTTGTTTGGCATACTCAAGGTTCAGGTAAGTCTTTAACTATGGTTTTCTTAGCTAGAAAGATAAAGAGAACTAAAGGGTTAACTGATTCTACAATAGTTGTAGTTACAGATAGAATAGATTTAGATAAGCAAATTTATGCAACATTTGATAGAACTTTATCTAAAATAACTACTCCTGTTAGAGCTGATAAAATTGAGATTATGAAGAAGCTATTATCTAATCCTCAACCACAAATAATAATGACAACTATACAGAAGTTCCACAATGAAACTGAAGAAAGGGAAGTATTATTTGAAGGTAAAAAAATTAAACAAAAATATGCTGTAGATTATCCTCTTTTAAGTACAAAACAAAATATTATTGTATTGTCTGATGAGGCACATAGAAGCCAATATAAAGATACATCAGCTAATATGAGAACTGCATTACCTAATGCTGTTTTTATTGGATTTACAGGTACGCCAATAGATAAAGAAGATAAATCAACACCAAGAACATTTGGTGGGTATATAGATAAATATTCTATTAAAAGTGCAGTTGAAGATGGTGCTACAGTTAAAATTGTTTATGAAGGCAGAAGACCTGATTTACAAGTAGTAGGTGATTCTTTAGAAGAGTTATTTGACCAAGAATTTAGTGATAGGACTGAAGAAGAAAAAGAGGCTATAAAAGCTAAGTATGGAACTAAAAAAACTATTGTTGAAAGTGAAGAAAGAATTGATGATATAGTAGTTGATTTACTTAATCATTATAAGGAGCAAATACTTCCTAATGGATTTAAAGCTCAAATAGTATGTGTTTCAAGAGAAGCTTGTGTTAAGTATTATAATGCTTTAAATAAACATATGCCCAAAATATTAGGTGAAGATTTTGAAGCTAAAGTAATCTTCTCTGGAGATAATAATGATTTACCACACTTAAAGAAACACTTTACGACTAAAACAGAGCAAGAAAATCTAATTAATAGATTTAAACAACCTATAAATAAAGATAAACTTTGCTTCTTAATAGTAAAAGATATGCTTTTAACAGGCTTTGATGCTCCAATTGAGCAAGTTATGTATATAGATAGACCACTTAAGGAACATACATTACTTCAAGCTATAGCTAGAGTTAATAGAACTTGTACTAGAGAAGTAGAGGTAACTTTAGAAAGTGGAAAGACCACAAAAGAAAACATTATAAAACAATGTGGATATGTTGTTGATTATTATGGTATTTCCAACTTCTTAGAAGAAGCATTAGCTATTTTTGATAAAGAAGATTTAGGTAAGCCTATGGAATCATTAGATGATTTATATAATGAAATGCTTTCTTATAGAGAGGCTATAATGTCTATGTTCAGAGGTATAAATAAAAACAATTTAGATGAGTTAGTTAATAAAATTGAGCCTGATGATAAAAGGGCGGAATTTGAGCTTATGTATAAAAAGTTTTCTGGAGCAGTAGAAAGTTTATTACCTGCTAATGTAGATACAGATATTTTAAATGATTTAAGATGGCTTTCTTATATTAGAGCTGCTGCAAAAGCTAAGTTCAATCCAAGTGATTCTATAGATATTTCTGATTGTGGTGAAAAGGTAAGAGAAATAATTGAAAATCATTTAAAATCTCTTGGAGTTAGAGGATGGATTGAGCCTATAACTTTATTTGAAGATAATTTTAAAGCTAAGGTTAAAACTTTAAAGTCAGATGAAGCACAAGCATCGGCTATGGAACATGCTATAAAGCATATTATTAATGTAAAAATAAAAGAGAATCAAGTTTACTATGAATCCTTATTTGAAAGACTTCAAAGAATTTTGGATGAAACTAAAAATGACTGGATTGCAAGAAAGAAGCAATTAGAAGAGTTTATTAAAAATGATGTTGAAACAGGAGCTTCTAGTAAGGCTAATGATTTAGGTCTTGATGAAAAAGAATTTGCTTTCTTTGAAGTTGTTAGAAAATATTTAGAGGATGATGGTGAAGAAGGTACAGTAAAAGATGGTGAAGCAGCATATATAAGTGATGAAACTATGGAAATTTCCAAGGAAATAGCGAAAGATGTCAAAGCTGTAGTTAAAGATAATTACGTTATTGATTGGGTAACTAATCAAAGTAAAACTAATGATATTCAAAGAGCTATTAAGCTTATGATAATTAAGAAATATGCTAAGAGAATTCCTAGAGATGTTAGGGAAAAGATAATGGAACCATTATTAAATTTAGCTAAGATACATTTTGATGTATTAAATTAAAGAGGCGATAAAAATATGAAGTACAGTGTTAAGTACGGAACTAAAAATATAGAATTCAATGTTGAATTTAAGAATAGAAAAACAATGAGTATTTCTGTTGAGCCACCTAAGAAAATTACTGTAGTGGCTCCGGTAGGTACCAGTGAGAAAGAAATTAAGGAATCTGTTAAGTCTAAAGGTGCTTGGATAGTTCAAAAGCTTTTTGAATTTAGAAATATTGAGAGTAAAAGAGTTAATAGAGAGTTTGTAAATGGAGAATCTTTTATGTATTTAGGAAGAAATTATTCTCTACAAATTCATGTAGATGAAAATTTACAGAATGGATCAAGTGTTAAATTATTTAGAGGAAAATTTCATGTTTATGTTAAAGAAAAGAATGATGAATTAATAAAAAAAGCCATGGAAGCTTGGTATAGGGAAAAAACTGATGAACAGGTAAAGAAAAGAATTAAATATTATCAGAAGTTCTTCAATAAAAAGCCAAGTGCCATAAAGGTTAAAGAACAAAAGAAAAGATGGGCTAGTTGCACTTCTAAAAATGAACTTTTATTTAACTGGAGATGTGTAATGTCTAAGTCTACAGCACTTGATTATATAATTGTTCATGAGATGTGTCATATGTATTATATGAATCACTCACAAGAGTTTTGGGATTTAGTTTCTTCTGTAATGGCTGATTATGAAGTAAGAAAAGAATGGCTTAGGGATTATGGGATAAAAATG
>ERZ773245.2315-NODE-2315-length-10924-cov-3.415586_pt1 | contig 10924 bp, 9 predicted proteins | sample MGYA00580988_ERZ773245 | MGnify/ENA primary metagenome ERZ773245 (study PRJEB29015, sample SAMEA2737792) | human gut metagenome | biome: human gut; feature: human-associated habitat; material: faeces | place: China | collected 2012 ... | reverse complement strand
GGTCAAGTGTCGGTAAATTATCATTTATCTGACGATTGAGTGCTATCTTAGAATCTATGTCATAGAGGAACTGACCAATTTTGGTCTGTTTCTCTAATGATGGAATCCATACTGTACAGTCCTTAATCTTATCAGAGAATGGTAGTCACCGCGCTGGTCAAGGAAATCATTGCTCATAGATGTCGCTTGTTACGTTTGTTGCTTTTGTAGTCACCTGCTTTTGTGGTCACTTGAGCCCGATGTGCACATGAGAGCTCATAAGCGTATATAATGGTTAGCTCAGCTCCAGCCCCAAAGAGACTCTTAGCTTCTCAAATGCGGGATTTTCCTTTCTCAGGTTGTCAAAGACTTCACGCTTGGTGAAGACTTTCTTGGCGGTGGCTGTGTCGGCGAGACGCAGGGTCAGCTGGATATTGTCGTTGTGGAGCGTCACTTGCATCGTGCGGCAGATCTTCCGTTTGATCTCGTTGAGCTGGCTGAGGAAGATCTCGTTGTCGATGACCGCCTCAATGTTGGGGTAGTCCGTGATGTGGGGTGTGATGTTTTTCAGTCTGGATGCCAGTCCTACGAATTTCTGTGGCATGCGGTTGCACATCTGCACCCACTGCAGAGCGAGCTCCTCTTCCGTGAATCGTTTCGTGGCTTCCTCGTTGGTTGTTTTTTCCGGAGCGTCGAGTGGGGAAGCCTCTTCCTTCTTCTTTTCCGGATGCAGCATTGCCTGGAAGGTCATGCCGATGCTGCTCAGCTTCAGATGAGGTCCTTTGACCATCGTGGGTTGCTGAGTGGTGACGGCCGTGGGCTGTCCTGTATTTGCCGTGGCTGCGGTAGCGACGGCAGCTGCTGGTTGATTGGTTGTCGTAGGGGCGTCAGAGGCCGCGCCGACAGGTGTTGCCGGCTTGCGGTTGGTCTTCACCGACCCGGTTACCTGCGGGATCGTATTGGCCGGTGATTTCGTGATATGCTTAAACAGGGTTTTCAACATCTTGGGGCTACGCCCCGCACCGGCACTGTCGTCGTCGGGCTGTGTGATCTGTGCCACACGGATCAGCGTCAGCTCCACGAGCAACCGTTTGTTGCTGCTTTGGCGGTAGTTGATGTCGCACTCGTTGAGGATGCGCAGTGCACGATAGAGGAAGGGCGTCGGACATTTGGCAGCCTGTTCCTGAAAGCGCTTGCGCTGCTCGTCACTGGTCTCCAGCAGCGGCAAGGTCTGTGCGTCTTTGGCCATCATCACGTTGCGGATGTGGGTGGCAAGACCCTGCACGACACCAGAACCGTCGAAGCCCTTGGAGATGATCTGGTTGAGCAAGAGCATGATGTCGCTGACCTTGTTCTCAAGAGACAAGTCGACCATGCGGAAATAATAGTCGCTGTCGAGAACGTTGAGATCCTCGATGACGCCTTTGTAGGTAATGTTGCCTTGGCAGAAACTCGTCACCTGGTCAAAGATAGACAGCGCGTCGCGCATACCGCCGTCGGCTTTCTCCGCGATGACCCCCAATGCCTGTTCCTCATAGGCGATGCCCTCTTTCTCGGCCACCATCTTCAGATGGTTGACAATGCGCGGTACGGTCATACGCTCAAAGTCGTAGATCTGACAGCGGGAGAGAATCGTGGGCAGAATCTTATGCTTCTCAGTTGTGGCCAGGATAAACACCACGTGTGCAGGCGGTTCCTCCAACGTCTTGAGGAAAGCATTGAAGGCAGCCTGTGAGAGCATGTGCACCTCGTCGATGATGAATACCTTATATTTACCGTTCTGCGGCGGGATGAGCGTCTGCTCCATGAGCGTCTTGATGCTGTCCACAGAGTTGTTGGAGGCAGCGTCGAGCTCGAAGATGTTCATCGAGCGTCCCTCGTTAAACGCCTTGCAGCTCTCGCACTGGTTGCAGGCTTCGCCGTCCTCGGCGGGATTTTCGCAGTTGATCGCCTTGGCAAAGATGCGCGCGCATGTTGTTTTGCCTACGCCACGCGGTCCACAGAAGAGGTAGGCGTGAGCAAGCTTGCCGCTTTTGACTGCGTTTTTCAGTGTAGTCGTCAACGCTTCCTGCCCCACGACTGAACTGAAGGTCATTGGGCGGTATTTGCGTGCGGAGACGATATAGTTACTCATATATAATAATGTGTTGTTTGTTGATGTGTATCGATTAAGATAATGCAAAGATACATTTATTTAAGTGAAAGGCAAAACAAAACTCCGGTTTTATTTTGTATTTATCTGCGTTTGCTGTACCTTTGCAATTAATTTCTATTGAAAACGTAGGTGGATGAATACCAAGCTGAACATGATACTCCGTCTGGTGGCGCACTACAAATACCTGATCACAACTGTGGTCGGCGTCGCCCTGGTAGGCTTTCTCGATGAGAACAGCCTGCTGATGCATGTGCGGTATCGGTTGAGAATCAGCGAGCTCAACGACCAAATAGAAATGTATGACGAGAGAAACGAGGCTGCCACCCGTGAACTGCGTGAGTTGCGACTGCATCCGAAGGCTATCGAGAAGATTGCCCGTGAGCGCTACTTCATGAAGGCCGACGACGAGGATATCTTCATCCTCAGCACGGATGCGCAGCGAATAGACAGCGACAAGATACAACAAGACAATGAACAACTCTATCAAACCAATCAGTAAAGCACTCAGCATCCTGTTTATGGTCGGCGGTGCGTTGATGGTGATTAGTGCCGGATGCTTTGTGTTCTTCTGGCATCGTGAGCTAATGTGCTGGATCTTCCTGTTGGGAGCCGTCCTTTTCACGTTGGTGCAAGCCCAACAGACTTATCAGGGCGACGACTTGGCATTGAAGCGGCTGAAACGCATTCAGAGTATGGCCGGCCTCTGCTTTATCATTGGCGGTATGCTCATGGCTGATACGGCTTATGGCTTTTTCCGTCCACTGTTCCATAACTATATCGACTATGTGACATACCTCTATAATAAATGGGTAGTCTTTTTGTTGATAGGTGCTGTCATCGAAGTGTACACTGTGCACCGAATCGATTATTTGCTCTCCAAAAAAAATATAAAAGGTTAGTGCTTTCACTAAATAGCATTAATTTTCTTTTGTGCGTCACAAATACATATTATCTTTGTGTTGCTTGAACGAAACGTCTATGAATAAAGTTTTATACTTCATGCTCGGCTTGTTGGCCTTTACATCTTGCGCCAATACATATAGTATCACCGGAACAACGAACGTCTCTACGCTCGATGGTCAGAAGCTATATCTCAAGGTGCTGAAAGATACGGCATTGAAGAATCTTGACTCGTGTGATGTGGTGCACGGTCAGTTCCATTTTGCAGGTTCGGTGGATTCTGTCAGAGTGGGCACCATTCTGCTTGACGAGAACAATGGACTGCCGGTAGTGCTGGAGAGTGGAGATATCCAAGTGAAAATAGATAACACCCAGGAAAGCGTCACCGGCACACCGCTCAACGACAAGCTCACAAAGTTCAGACAGAAGTTCACGCAGCTGATGAACCAAAGTGCCGAGCTCGTGCATGTCCATGACCAGGCTATCATGAACGGTAAGAACATGAATAGCGTCAACGCCAAGCTGGCTGCGGAAAACGACCGCATCAACCAGCGAATGGATAAGCTGGTCACCAAGTTCGTGGAGGATAACTTCGACAACGTGCTGGGGCCGTATATCTTCATCAACACTTGCATGAACCGTTACAATGCTCCTATGCTCGACGCGTGGATTGAGGATATCATGAGCAAAGCCACAGAGAAGTTTAAAAACAACCCGATGGTCAAAGAATACTATGAGGCAGCTCAGCAGAATCAGAATATCATGAACGGTATGCAAAGTGCTCCCGCACAGTCACAACCTGTGCCTCAGGCCGCTCCGGCGGATGGTCCTACACCCAACGAGATGGCTCAGCCCGTCACAAACCAGCAGGAGGAACAAGGGTCGGAAGAGACTCCTGTCGAAGGCGAGTAGTCGACGGAGCGTGAGGAGGAAAATGATAGACACTATATAAATAATGAGAACAAAGATACAAGGCGGAACCATCGTCAACGAGGGACGCTCTTTCAAAGGGTCCCTCATCATCAACGATGACCGTATCGAAGACATTATAGAGAATGAGCAGACACCCCGTGGAGACTACGACAAATGTGTAGACGCCACGGGGTGCTACGTTTTGCCCGGCGTCATCGACGAACATGTTCACTTCCGTGAGCCGGGGTTGACACAGAAGGCCGACATTGAGAGTGAGTCACGGGCTGCTGCTTTCGGTGGCGTGACCACCTTTTTTGACATGCCCAACTGCCAGCCTCAGACGACAACATTGGACGCGCTCGACGACAAGTTCGCAAGAGCCGCGCAGACAAGCCATGTCAACTATAGCTTTTTCTTCGGTGCTACTAACAACAATGTAGAACTCTTCCGGCAACTCGACCCTACACGCATCCCCGGCGTCAAGCTCTTCATGGGTGCCTCTACGGGCAACATGCTCGTGGATCAGATGGATGCCTTGCATCAGATCTACCAGACTTGTGCTGATTTAGACCTGCCGCTGATGACCCATTGCGAGGATTCCGGCATCATCACCAAGAACATGCAGCGCTTCAAACTCGTCTGCGGTGACGACCCCGATGTCAGTTTCCATTTCCTCATCCGCGATGAGGAAGCCTGCTATCGCAGTACTGCTTTGGCCGTGCAGTTAGCTTTACAGCATCGTACGCGGTTGCATGTAGCCCATCTCACCACAGCCCGGGAGTTGCAACTCTTTGAGCCTTGCGAAGACAACTACTTGCCTCAGATCACCGCTGAGGCCGTCATCGCCCATCTTTGGTTCACCGCTGCCGACACGCTAAAGCTTGGAGCCCGCATCAAGTGCAATCCTTCCATCAAGATGCCGGCCGACCGCGCGGAGTTGCGCAAGGCACTGACCGATGGCCGTATCTCCACGATCGGCACCGACCACGCGCCCCATGAGTGGAGCAAGAAGCAAGGCGGATGTGTCCGCGCTGCTTCCGGCATGCCGATGTTGCAGTTTTCTTTGCCCGCCATGCTGCAATTGGTCAACGATGGTGTGCTGAGCATCGAGAAGCTCGTGACGCTCATGTGCCATCATCCCGCCATGCTCTTCTCTGTCAGCGACCGTGGCTTCCTGCGTAAAGGCTACAAAGCCGACATTGCCATCGTGAAGCCCGATAGTCCGTGGATCGTCACCTCAGACGTCATCCAGAGCAAGTGCGGCTGGTCGCCCATGGAAGGCCAGACCTTTGACTGGCAGGTGAAGCAGACCTTCTGCAACGGACGGCTCATCTACGACCAAGGGCAGTTTGATGAGAACAGCCGAGGCGAGGCTGTAAGATTCAGACAGAAATAATCATAGGAAGGAGGTTTGACGATGGTTCTTCATTACGATATTGACGAAGTTCGACCCTATATCAATTGGATCTACTTCGATCATGCCTGGAGTATGAGCGGAAAGAGTGAGCCCGACAAGGCCGGACTCTATGCCGACGCCAACGAGCTGCTCGACGCATGGCAAGGCAGGCATCAGACGCATGCCGTCTTTGAGTTGTTCGATGCCAACAGCGACGGCGATGACCTGCTGTTGGGTGACACACGCCTGCCGATGTTGCGTCAGCAACGTCCTTCAGCCCCCGGACAGCCCAATCTCTGCCTGGCCGACTTTGTGCGTCCGCTTTCCCAGGGCAAAGCAGATAAGGTCGGTGTGTTCGCTACGACGGTTGATGAAGCAATGAACCACAGTCGCGACGAAGATGTCTATCGGCGTATGCTGGCCCAAGTGCTTTCAGACCGACTGGCAGAGGGTACGGCTGAGCTGATGCACCTACAGGTGAGAACGACCTATTGGGGATATGCTCCCGATGAGCATCTCAACATGAAGGACATTCACGCCGAGCACTATCAGGGCATACGCCCTGCTGTGGGTTATCCTTCTATGCCTGATACCAGTGTGAACTTTATTATCGACTCCCTCATAGACATGAAGCGTATCGGCATTCGGCTGACGGCCAGTGGTATGATGAATCCACACGCTTCAGTCTCCGGACTGATGTTTGCGCATCCCCAAGCACACTATTTCGATTTGGGAAAGATCGGCGAAGACCAGTTGCGGGACTATGCCCGTCGGCGTGGAGTACCCGTGGAACTGATGCGTCGTTTCCTCAGCATGAGTTTGATGAAGCGTTGAACAAGACATAGAAAGATTATAGATGATATCGCGTATCTTCATTCCTATCTTGCTTGCCATCGTGTTGCCCGATCTGTATTTCGATCAGCACTATTGGCGGAGCCGCTATCACGGACGATGGTGGCTGAGGCTGCTGTGGTGGCTGCCGGGAATGCTGATGTTCATCTATACGATTGCGCTGGTGTCGATTCGCGATTTCGTTCCCGCCGACCTTACGTGGATCAACGTCTATATGTTCCTTGTGGGACTGATCGTATGGCCAAAAGCCATCTTCGCGCTTTGTTCCGGGTTGGGTCTTCTGTGGAGCCGTTGGCGACACAGCCGTGTCAATTTGGGCAATATAGTGGCGGTGGTACTCATCCTCATCAACTGGTACGTCCTCATCTATGGTTCCACGATAGGAACCAAGGAACTGACCGTACAACGCAACGACCTCTATTTTACCAATCTTCCCGAGCGCTTCGACGGCTACCGCATCGTGTTTTTCTCTGATGCTCATGTGGGCAGTTTCACCGGTGCACGCCGTACGCTGTTGCAGCGCGACATCGACAGCATCAATGCCCAGCGTGCCGACCTCATCGCTTTTGGCGGAGACCTGCAAAACATCCGTCCGCAGGAGATCGTTCCCGTTATGCCGCTGCTCAGGCAGTTGAGGGCTCGTGATGGAGTAGTTTCCGTGTTGGGCAATCACGATTATAGTGAGTACACCCACGACCGCCCCGATGTGGAGGCTGCTAATTGCCGACTTGTCATCGACCTGCAACGGCGCATGGGGTGGAAACTGCTGCTCAACAGTCATTTTGCGCTCCATCGTAGCGGCGATTCTATCGTGGTGGCCGGTGAGCAGAATTTCCGCAAACCCGACAGCTGTAACTTCTCCCGCACGATGAATGGAGTGGGAGAGAAGGCCTTTGTCGTCATGCTCCAGCATGACCCACGGGCTTGGGATGACCATATCGTGCCCAGTCATCGTGTGGCGTTGACACTCAGCGGACACACCCATGGCGGGCAGATAGCGTTCTTTGGCGTCAGTCCTGTCAGACTGGTCTATGCCGAGGACGACGGACTCTATCAGCGCGACGGCAGCATGATGTGCGTCTCGGCAGGCATCGGTGGCCTCGTCTTTTTCCGTTTCGGCGTACCTCCTGAAATCAATGTCATCACATTGCATCGAATAAAACATTAACTCATAGAAAGAAGATCTCACAGCTATGAAAAAAATCTTGTATTGTCTCTATGAACTCTGCGTCATGCCACTGTTTTTGATAGACACCATCGCTACTGCACTGTTGACCATCATCGGTTGTCGAGTGGGTAATGGTCACTTCTGGGGCTATTATCCCGGTAAGTGGTGGAGCCAGTTTACGATTCGCCTGCTTTTGCTGCCAGTCAAGGTGGAAGGCAGGGAGCATCTCAAGCCAGGGCAGTCCTATGTCTTCGTAGCCAATCACCAGGGAGCCTTCGATATCTTTCTCATCTATGGTTTCCTCAACCGCAACTTCAAGTGGATGATGAAGCGGGGTATCGGTAAGATCCCTTTTATCGGTCCCGCCTGCAAGTATTCCCATCAGATCTTTGTTGACAAGCGCGGCCCCTCGCATATCCGTGCCAGCTACGACCAGGCGCGTGAGGTGCTCAAGGAGGGCATGTCGCTGATGGTCTTTCCCGAAGGAGCCCGCACGTTTACCGGTCACATGGGCATCTTCCGCCGTGGTGCGTTTATGCTGGCCGACGAGTTGCAGTTGCCGGTTTGCCCATTGACGATCAACGGTTCGTTCAATGTCATGCCGCGCACACGCGACTGGCGCTGGGTGCGCTGGCATCCCTTGAAGCTGACCATCCACGAACCCATCATGCCCATTGGTAAGGGCCGCGAGAACATCGACTACCTCAAGGACAAGAGCTACGACGCAGTGATGAGCGGGCTGGCGCCAGAATATCAGGGCTACGTACACAACGACGACCAATAACGCCTGATATATTTCGTCAATTTGTTGGCACTTTGCGTTTAATTTTATAATTTTGCAGAAACGGAAAATACATATCATCATGCATGAAAGTGACTCTATCGTAATCATTCCCACTTACAACGAGAAAGAGAATATCGAGAACATCATACGTGCCGTCTTCTCCTTGGAGAAGTGCTTTCACATCCTTGTCATCGACGACGGCAGTCCTGATGGCACGGCAGCCATTGTCCATCGGTTGATCGACAACGAGTTTGGCGACCGTCTTTTCATCATCGAGCGGTCGGGCAAGCTTGGTTTGGGTACCGCCTACATCACCGGCTTTAAATGGGCTTTGCAGCGGAGCTATGAATACATCTTTGAGATGGACGCTGACTTCAGTCACAATCCCAATGACCTGCCCCGTCTCTATGCCGCCTGCCACGACGAGGGCGGTGACGTAGCCGTGGGTTCGCGCTATGTCACCGGCGTCAACGTCGTCAACTGGCCGATGGGTCGTGTGCTGATGAGCTACTTTGCTTCGCGCTATGTCAACTTCATCACCGGTATCCCCATCCGCGACACCACCGCTGGCTTTGTGTGCTATCGCCGTCGCGTGCTGGAGACGATCAACCTCGACGACATCCGCTTCAAGGGCTATGCCTTCCAGATAGAGATGAAATACACCGCCTATAAGATAGGATTCAAGATCAAGGAGGTCTCTGTCGTCTTTGTCAACCGTCGTGAGGGCACCAGCAAGATGAGTGGCGGCATCTTCAGTGAGGCACTCTTCGGTGTGATGCGTCTGCGTCTTGACGGTTGGTTCAAGAAATACCCCAAGATCAAAGGGTAGGCCAAGACATGGATATACACGATATACAGACACTTTACGGCCGTTTGCCGCAAGCCGGTGCATTGGTCAAATATTTGGAAGATGCCTCTGTCAAGAGTGTCTTCCTCAAGGATATTGTGGGGTCGGCATTGCCGACTCTTTTTGCAGGTATTGCCCCACGGCTGGACAATACCTTTCTTTTCGTCATGCAGGATGCTGACGAAGCCGGTTACCTTTACAACGATCTCTTGCCCGCTGTCCTCAACACGGCGGAAAAGAAAGTTGCGGAGGAAATCAAGGCCGAACAACAAAAGAATACTTCAAAAGACAGTCAGACGGGCACAGACAGCAGTCAGCCTGCTGACTACGATGTCTATTATTTCCCTTCCAGCTATCGCCGTGCGGTGAAATACGGACAGCGTGATGCTGCTAACGAGATCCTGCGTACAGAGGTGCTTGCCCAGATTGCGGCGCGCCAACAACATACTACCCATGAGAAGCCGCTCTTTGTCGTCACTTATCCTGAGGCCATGGCGGAACTTGTGGTCTCACAAAAACATATCGACGACCACCGGCTCTCGCTCAGCGTGGGACAGCGGATTGACATCGTGGAGGTGGAGCACAGGCTTCGCGATCTCGGATTCACCGAGCAGGACTATGTCTACGAGCCCGGGCAGTTTGCTGTGCGCGGAAGCATCCTCGATGTCTATTCCTATTCCAGCGAGTTGCCGTTCCGTATCGACTTCTTTGGCGACGAGATCGACACCATCCGGTCTTTCTCCGTTGAGGACCAGCTCTCCAAGGAGCGGCGCAAGGAAGTGGAGATTGTGCCCGAATTGGCAAAGGAAACTACCGAGAAGGTACCTTTTCTTCGTTTCGTTCCCGACGACGCCGTCCTCGTCTGCCGTGACTTAAGTTTCATCTGCGACACGGTGGAACGAGTCTATAACGAGGGCTTCTCTTCGCAGGCACTCACCGAGCGGCTCGAAGACGCGACGGAGATGGAGCAGGCCGAGATACAGCGCGACATGAACCGCGAGAGCGTGCTCTGTACGCCGTCGCAGTTGAAGGAGGACATACTGGAGCTCCGACGTGTCGTCTATGGCCACACTGCCACTGACGCTCATGCCGTTCTCACTTTTCACGTCACGCCGCAACCGCTCTTCCACAAGAACTTCGATTTGCTCCGGCAGTCGTTCGAGGACTATCTCCTGCGCGGCTATCATCTCTATATCCTTGCTGACAGTCGCAAACAGCAACAGCGTCTGAAGGACATCTTCGACGAGATGAGCGGTGGCGATGCTTCTTCGATGTCAGCCGGCCGGGGCTCAGGCATCGTCTTCACGCCTGTGGACAAGACGCTTCACGAGGGCTTTGCCGATGACGACATGAAGGTGTGCTTCTTCACAGACCATCAGATCTTCGACCGATTCCATAAGTACAATCTCAAGTCCGACCGCGCCCGTGCGGGCAAGATGGCCTTGACGATGAAGGAGTTGCAGGAGATGGAAATTGGCGACTACGTGGTGCATGTCGACTTTGGCATCGGCAAGTTCGGTGGCCTGGTGCGTGTGCCTATCCAGAATGCCAATGGAAAGACAGGTGAACAACAATACCAGGAAGTCATCCGCATCATCTTTCAAAACAACGATAAGGTCGACGTCTCCATCCACTCACTCTATAAGATCTCGAAATATCGTGGCAGTGACACGGGCGAGCCGCCACGGCTGAGCACGCTCGGCACCGGAGCTTGGGAGCGGTTGAAGGAGAAGGCCAAGAAACGCATCAAGGACATCGCGCGTGACCTCATCCGCCTGTATGCCAAGCGTCGCCATGAGAAGGGCTTTGCCTTCTCTGCCGACAATTTCATGCAGCACGAGCTTGAGGCCAGCTTCCTCTACGAGGATACCCCCGACCAGCTCAAGGCCACTCAGGACGTCAAAGCCGACATGGAGCGGGCCCGTCCTATG
>ERZ773245.2314-NODE-2314-length-10925-cov-3.226127_pt1 | contig 10925 bp, 7 predicted proteins | sample MGYA00580988_ERZ773245 | MGnify/ENA primary metagenome ERZ773245 (study PRJEB29015, sample SAMEA2737792) | human gut metagenome | biome: human gut; feature: human-associated habitat; material: faeces | place: China | collected 2012 ... | reverse complement strand
GTTATCACTTGGTATGGTATAATTTTTCTTTGTCATAAATCTCCATTGTGCCAGTTGTAATTCCCTGTTATCACTTGGTATGGTATAATCAAAATCCATATCAAAATGATGCGTTCTAAGTTGTAATTCCCTGTTATCACTTGGTATGGTATAATTCTTCAATATATCTAATGCGTTCTCCATAGTTGTAATTCCCTGTTATCACTTGGTATGGTATAATGATTCCAGAAACACTATTATTAACTGGCTTGTTGTAATTCCCTGTTATCACTTGGTATGGTATAATACAACAGTTATACCATCTGTTCTGTGATGCGTTGTAATTCCCTGTTATCACTTGGTATGGTATAATAACCTGATGAGGCAAGTTGAACGCCATTAGTTGTAATTCCCTGTTATCACTTGGTATGGTATAATTGCTGTGTATATATAAAAGTACCGCATTGCGTTGTAATTCCCTGTTATCACTTGGTATGGTATAATTATTCTTCGCCGAATAGCCGTCGTCTTCGAGTTGTAATTCCCTGTTATCACTTGGTATGGTATAATACATGTCAAATCCGGAACTGGTTTTCATCCGTTGTAATTCCCTGTTATCACTTGGTATGGTATAATAATGCTGTAATAATCCTTATTCAATTTTCTGTTGTAATTCCCTGTTATCACTTGGTATGGTATAATCGTTCTGAAATACAAGATAATCAAAACGCGGTTGTAATTCCCTGTTATCACTTGGTATGGTATAATGAAGGGTGACGCTTATGTCTGCGTGGTTGAGTTGTAATTCCCTGTTATCACTTGGTATGGTATAATCCCCAAACAGAACACGGTCTGTCAGATTACGTTGTAATTCCCTGTTATCACTTGGTATGGTATAATTTATCAGGTATAGCAGTTGCAGTTACAGTTGTTGTAATTCCCTGTTATCACTTGGTATGGTATAATATAGGGTTATATAAATAACACTTGACAACAGTTGTAATTCCCTGTTATCACTTGGTATGGTATAATTTTTACGCCGCTGACTTGGTAAACAGTTCTGTTGTAATTCCCTGTTATCACTTGGTATGGTATAATCGCCAGTCTGCATTGCTTACAACAGCAATGGTTGTAATTCCCTGTTATCACTTGGTATGGTATAATTCAAATTTTCTAATTGTGTCATTTATAGATGTTGTAATTCCCTGTTATCACTTGGTATGGTATAATTGTTCTCAAACGTGCCTTAACACATTTGCGGTTGTAATTCCCTGTTATCACTTGGTATGGTATAATTCAATTCATTGTTTGGTTTTACCATTTTTTGTTGTAATTCCCTGTTATCACTTGGTATGGTATAATATAAACAAGCCAAATTTTGGCTTACCCTCTGTTGTAATTCCCTGTTATCACTTGGTATGGTATAATCGAAATAGTATTTGTACGGTGCTGCTTTCGGTTGTAATTCCCTGTTATCACTTGGTATGGTATAATTACGCCCATTTCATCATGTACGAACTGCCGGTTGTAATTCCCTGTTATCACTTGGTATGGTATAATTCCTGCTGCCGCCTGGCCAAATTTCAAGCGGTTGTAATTCCCTGTTATCACTTGGTATGGTATAATCCGCGCATCCAAAAGCTCATAGCTGCTTGTGTTGTAATTCCCTGTTATCACTTGGTATGGTATAATGAAGAGAAAAGCGAAACAAAATAGGATGATGTTGTAATTCCCTGTTATCACTTGGTATGGTATAATTTATCAGGTAAAGCAATTACCGAAACAGAAGTTGTAATTCCCTGTTATCACTTGGTATGGTATAATCATAACATCCTTGACCGTCATCCTGCTGCAGTTGTAATTCCCTGTTATCACTTGGTATGGTATAATGGATGTCGGGTCTGTGTAGACGTACCACAAGTTGTAATTCCCTGTTATCACTTGGTATGGTATAATCATTGACTCATTACCACCTATTAGATATAAGTTGTAATTCCCTGTTATCACTTGGTATGGTATAATTTTCTTCACCACCCCATTGGAATTTCTTCAGTTGTAATTCCCTGTTATCACTTGGTATGGTATAATTTTCCAGCTTTCCATTAACGACGGCAATATGTTGTAATTCCCTGTTATCACTTGGTATGGTATAATCCAACGTACATTTTCTACAGTTGCCATATGTTGTAATTCCCTGTTATCACTTGGTATGGTATAATATAAAGGTGTGAAAAGGAGGTTCCATTACGGTTGTAATTCCCTGTTATCACTTGGTATGGTATAATCCCGACCAGTTGACGATGCCCCGGTGGGAAGTTGTAATTCCCTGTTATCACTTGGTATGGTATAATTCACGATTTGATTCATTTATATCTAGTCCAGTTGTAATTCCCTGTTATCACTTGGTATGGTATAATGATAATTTCCATTTTCTATTCCTCCAATTCGTTGTAATTCCCTGTTATCACTTGGTATGGTATAATTCATGATCGCCAATATATTTAACTGAATCTGTTGTAATTCCCTGTTATCACTTGGTATGGTATAATATACCGCGCCGACTGATATTGTTAGTGCTAGTTGTAATTCCCTGTTATCACTTGGTATGGTATAATATGCTGATATTTATTATCCCAAGGCACACCGTTGTAATTCCCTGTTATCACTTGGTATGGTATAATCCTTTCTGATATTCCATGCACATATCTACAGTTGTAATTCCCTGTTATCACTTGGTATGGTATAATTAACCGCCTATCCTCGGTGCTTATAATTTCGTTGTAATTCCCTGTTATCACTTGGTATGGTATAATATGCACTGTATCTGATATTTTTTTCCGGTGGTTGTAATTCCCTGTTATCACTTGGTATGGTATAATCTGGAAGAGAAAAATACTATATTGTCCCTAGTTGTAATTCCCTGTTATCACTTGGTATGGTATAATTAATACTAGGAATCCATTTGAGCTTGCAGAGTTGTAATTCCCTGTTATCACTTGGTATGGTATAATTATCTGCTGTACTCGCTGATCGGCAAGCCGTTGTAATTCCCTGTTATCACTTGGTATGGTATAATTAAGGCTGTAATGAAGATGGCAACCGGAGGTTGTAATTCCCTGTTATCACTTGGTATGGTATAATTTTTTATCTTCCGGTATGTTTGGTTTCTTCGTTGTAATTCCCTGTTATCACTTGGTATGGTATAATCGCCAAGAGGTAAGGCACATGACTTTGACTGTTGTAATTCCCTGTTATCACTTGGTATGGTATAATAGGGAGCACAAATCCCCACGAACTACAGGGATTCGTGGGGATTTCATCTAAAAAAAATCTTTAATTTGGAAGTTAAATTCTATCGAAAATCTTCTTTTTTCAAAAAACATCCATTAATTCTATCGATTCAGGGGTATCCTCAAATGTTTTTGTTCCCAACATGACTTCCATAGATTCATACTGCTTTTCTGTTAAAACCAATGCACGTACAGATCCTTTTATAGGCAGATTTTGTTTTAAACGCTGCTTATGCATCGCAACTGCATCCATCCCATTGCATATTCTGGAATATACAGACCACTGCACCATATTGTAGCCATCTTTCAATAAAAATTTACGAAATTTCACGGCATCCTTTTTCTCTTTTGCAGTTACTACCGGCAGATCAAAAAACACTAACATTCTCATAAACTTATTCATAGCTATGTACCTGTAATTGCATCAGTTCCGGCAACTCCAAATCTGATCTTTTTCCCTGCAAAGCACTACTGTAACTTGCCACCAGCATATCAATACAATTACTGATAATACGTTTTTCTCCTTTCATATCCATATCATAATTTATAATACCAAAAATACCACGTTTTCTTTCTGGCGTAAGATCGCTGTCAATTTCTGCTATATCATAATTTTGGGCTACATACAGGTCAACTAACGGACGAAATGGCTCGATCATATCATCCGCCAAATTAAAATTATTCAGCTCACTATGATGGAACACTCCAATCGAAGGTTCTAATCCATAACAGACAATGGAGCGGGCGATCAGACCTCTTACAATAGCATAACCATAATTTAACGCCGCGTTAATGATATGATCATTACCGCGTGAAAATCCTAATCCATACAGACTTTTAAAATAAAAAGCTGCTGCTTTCGCCTCCACATGTGTTCGATCACCAGACTGTACTTCTTTGCACATTTTCATTAATTCTTCTGATCCGTCTAAATCAAGATAGGCTAAACACAATGCCTGGTTTCTGATCTTTCGAACCACGATCTGCTGCCAAAGTCTTTTCTGTAAGGATTTTCCTGCCTCTATCTGATATTTCAGAATTTTAAAATGACGACTGTGCCTTACCATTGGAAGCAGTACTGCATTCGGAAGATGCTTTTCATCACAGACATAGACCGTAATTCCCATATCTGCCATCTTCTGGAGCAAATAAGCAGAGACTGTTACTGTCTGATTTTCTATGATGATACAGTTGATATCCTCCAGTGGAATCTGTCTGAGTATGTCTGTTTCAATATATAACTGCTGATTTTTGATGGACAGTTTTACATGACTGTCTATCTTAATATTTCGAAACCCCATTTATCCTCCATGTTTTTATCAAGAAAAACCCATTCGTTTTTCATTTTTTACTGTAGATATATGCCCTAAAATATCTACCTGACACTTTTCTATTAATTCTAATTTTTGTACCCCAATTCCTCTAAAAGTATATCGGCTATCATGTGCTTTCCCTTCTATTTTCGCTCCAGAAATATCTGCTCCAATATAATATGCATATACTTCTTTCGATTCTCCTAAGCTGCCATCCACATTTTTTATCGGAATGCCTTTTTTACTCTTTATATGCACCAAATCTCTCGAATACAAGCTGAACAAAAAATCTTTATCTTCCATAGTTCGCCACTCACTATATGGCTTATTTGCTGTTGATGCCCTATCCGGCAGCACCTTCTTCACCACATCCGCCGTATACACCGGTACAAAATAATACTTTCCATTCACACGATACACATCGATTCTGACCATACCGCCATTTTCTGCAATTCCATTTCCGGAATCCACAAATACACCCATCGTCTGTTTTTTCTGTATCTTGACTTTCCGTACTACCGGACCTTCTGTACCGTCCGCTTTCGGTTTATGAAAATCCTGTGCAAATGCCTTTTTTGCATCATTTCCATATAACAACAGCTGTTTTTTCAATGCCTCGTATAATAAAAGGTCACTTTGAGGATTATAGTAGCCGTCGATTTCACCATCTTTGTCAAGCTTCAGATCTGTCAAAGCTGTCTTAGTCAATACGATCCCCTCATCCTTAAAATGTCTCGGACTGCGGATGGTATCTGCATGTGCAGCACCTGTCACTTTATGATTTGGCATTCTTGATACAAAGATCGGACGAAGATTCTCATAAATATACTCTGGATAATCTAATTCTAAGGCAACATCAGAATGGGTATCCAAAAATCCCTTCGGATCATCTCCCATTCTCACATCCAGTTCTGCCCGGAATGTCTCCCATGGTTTTGGAATATGAACACCAAATATCTCATCCCATTCTGCCCTGCTGTAATCTTCCGGTCGAAAGATTTCTCCTGTCTCCGCATCCACAAACTCTGTACCTTTTGAGTAACATCTCTCCCTTACTTTTGTATAACGCGATATTTTCTGGATCATGCCATCCGTACAGCAGGCGATGACAACCGCATCCATCGCATGATGTGTATCTGTCTCACGATTTTTCTGAGGTAATCCCCAGCGTTTTCTTAAGTACGCCGTAATTGCTCCATTTACCGCGCGTACCTGTTTTTTCTTTTCCGGACGGTTTAACGGTGCCATTTCAAGGTTCTGACGGATCATATTATAAATAACGGTTGTAATATATTTTGTATCCGTTAAGTTACGCTCTTTAAATTCACTACGCTCTTCCTCTGAAAAATGTTTTTTCAAAAGTTTCTGCTGTTTTTTATAATCCCGTATCGTCGTCTTCACACGAGTTTCAAACTCATTCCAACGCTGCTCATCATTTCCCATGTATTCATAAGGTGTCCTGTTTCCCTTTTGGCGGTTTTCCTGAGAAGTGACAAGTACCTTATTCCGAAAACTGTCATCAAATGTAATACTGTATGGCAAAATATGATCAATATCATACCCCGGTTTAAACAATTCTTCCAATGGAATAATCTTACCGGAATACATACAGATTCCCTGCTGTTCCTGCCACAGGCGATATTTTAAAATATCCTGTCCGGTTGGTGATAATTTTCCCAATTCCTGAATCTGCTTTTTCACATCTTCGTTATTCTTCTGGCGTTTTTCCATATCACCTTTTATTTTCCGGCGTTCTTCAAAAGTCTTTGACATTTCTCTTGCAAGCTCAATATTGATTGCCTGTGGACTGCCATAGGTACGGATAATTGCATTGATCACTTTGACAGTCTGTGATACAGAACGCTTTACTACCGGATTTGTAATCTCATTGATCGTCTGATTCACCTTTTCTCCTGTTAATAACTTCTGCTTAATCCCCTTAGAATCCGCCTTAAAATCATATCCGGCTTCCTCACATGCTTTATCATACGTCATGCCTTTTTCCAAAAACGGGATAATATTCCGCATCGCCTTCATCGAAAGATGCTGAAACTTCGTCGGTGTATACGCCAATAACCCTTCCATCTCTATCGGTACAAGTCCCAGCTTAACCAGACGCTCCGTACGACTGTCATCATTCTTATAACAGGTCAGGATCGTACCAATCTCATCAAACAGATCCCTGACTTCATTTTCTGTCAGATATTTCACCCGTTCTTCCAAACATTTCTTGTAATCATGGTAGTATGGCATCCCAATAAATTTTGCTTTTTCCGTATTTTGATTTTCTTTTTGCTGTTCTTCTTTCGTGGCAGCTTTTTTATAATTTAAATTATAAAAAAGAATATCCTCCGGCAAACCTAACTTCTTGCGAACTGCTGCGTACTTCACTTCCTTCTGTGTGAATAACAGCAACGTCAGTGCCCGTCGTTCCTCTTCTGTAAAGTTTCTGATCTCTCCATCCTGGTTAACCAGTTTTGTATGATTTATTTTCTGCAGTGCCACAAAATATTCTGCCGTATAAGTTCCCTTTGCGCCGCGCAGCTCCCCCTGATCTCCAAGAAATGTACATTTTCCAACTCTGTCCGAAAAACCTTCCATCGCATATGGACTTGGCTTTCCATCCGGCTGCATGCCTGGTCCTAAATCAAAAGATCTCTGACTTGTCATGATTTCCAAATATTTTTCTTCTAATTCTTCCGTCGCTTTTTCATTTCCAAGACGTCTCTGGCTGGAGAAAATTTCTTTGACTTCTTCCACAAGCATTGCCCTTAACATGGTGTGCTGATAATTTTCTGCTTTATTGCGTGGGGTGAGAATATATCCCTTTTCTGACCAGGAACATCCGGTTCGAAATGCTTCATCTAAATAAATCATCTCCCCGACCGTACGATATCCCTTTTCCTGCATCCGCTTTTGATTTTCTTCCGTCGCTTTTAAAACTGCACCATTTTCCTTTGCAGCCGTCTCCGCCTTTCTGGTTGAACGGAATCCACGATGTTTTGCAATATGAAGCAACACCTGTGCTAATTCTTCATCCGTCAGTTTCCGGTCTAATGCCTCATAGCGAAGCTGATAAACATCCGGTAACCCTGCCATGTTATATCGTTTCAGAAAGTCATCAATATTTATCAGACCCTGATTCTCAAAGAGCCATTTGATTCTGTCTAAACGATGTTTTCTTCTTCTAAGCCGCCTTCTTGTCGTTCGTGCAGCTCTCCTTGGTCCCGCCAAAGATTCACCTGTTTTCGGGATTTCTGCTGTATCAAATATCCTTACCCCAAGGTCTACGATACGAACCGGCTCGTCATCACTGTTGTTCTGTAATACCGCCCAGCCGACGGATGCAATACCAATATCCAACCCAATACGATAATCCATTTTTTCGTCCATGTTCCTTCTCCTCTCATCTGAACCGTTCTCTCTCATACCAGCAAACGGGACAACTGTTTTATTCTGCGCGCTTCAACAATGATCCGCATACCGGTCATTGTCATGAATAAACTTCTATATAAAAGATAATCCCATTCCGAAGAATGGGATTAGAGCTTTTAGGTTTCTTACCTTATTGTAATAACCTAATTATCACTTGGTATGATATAATTCTCTTAAATTATACCCCTGTTTTCGACGATTGTAAATACCTGTTTTTGATTTTTTTACATTTTTTCTTCAAAAATCATGTAAAATTATTACTCCTCCATATCCTGTAAACCATAACCAAATCTTTCTAACACAGACATCAGATTTGCTGTTTTATTATCATAAAATTCACTGTCCGGTTCTGCTTTTTGAATGATCAGTCTCTCATACAGTTCCTCTACCCCGCCTCTGACATAATCATGAAACATGGACTGATAAGCCTGAAATTCTTCCTCCGTCTCCGCACCCCGGAATGCTTTTTTTACTGCTTCCTCAGCCGGCATGCTTTCTTTCGCATCCAGCATGATCATCATCTGCATAATAAAATCTAATTCTTCTTTTGCATTTATGACCTGCTCGGCTAAAATGCTCTTTGTCCCAAACGGCGAGAAATCTTCCTTTGCTTTACGGTCTACGCGAAATCCCACCACTGCTGCCACCATATACAGATCGATCAGTCTCCGGAAACAGGTATGCTCATAGTCACCTTTTACCCACAATTCACCTGCCATCCTGGCATGCTTTCCATGAAATTCAAACTCCTTCTTAAAAAATTCATAATTCCCCATCTTTTGTATCCCCTTCCGCTACTGATCAGATTCTACTTTCCGTATGGACGCATATGCCTCGTCAGCTGCTTTTTCAATATAATAAGACGCACCGACATATTCATCGAGTCCTGTGTACTTCCAGTCCTTGTCCAGCATAAAAATAATTACCTGTTCTGATACTTCCGGCAAAACTTTTGCAATCAGACTGATATTTTTATCCCCCAGTTTAGAAAACGGTCCGTCTAAAACAATCGGCAGTGTATCTCCTCCACTTTCCACTCCAAGATGCTCAGCCTTTTTATTTCTGCTGTATTCCATGATTGTAACGATAAATGCAAAATTGCGTGCGATTTTTTCGCCCTCTGACAGATTCTTCTCTTCGCGGAAACCCAAATCCGTCTGATATAACATCTGGATCTCATAATTTTCCGTCAACTGTATTCTTTTATCTTTCGCATTGAACATACGCTCAAAATTTTTTTGGATCTGTCCGTTTAATTCCAGAAATGTCTTATTCTTTTTTACATCAAAATCATTTTTTAATCTTGTATATAATGCTTCTGCCAAATCTACACGCTCTCGCCATTTTTTATTTTCTTCGCTTCTGACTTCCTGACTCTTCATCTCAGCTTCTGTTCGTTCGATCTGCCGCTCAAAATTTAAGATCTGTCCCTGCAGTGTTCCCTTTTCCACCCCTAATTTACTGTTTTCACTCTGATAATATTTCAGCATTTTTCTTTTTTCGGCAAAGTCTGTCTGCCTGTCCATCTGCTGTTCCATCCCGGCTAACTGATTACAGGTTTCCTCGTAAGCCCGGATGCTCTGATCCACATTTTGCGCATCTTCTCTTAAATCATCATAAACAGAATTGCTTTGCCGGTTCCAGCGCTGTCCTGTCCGTTCAAACTCACCCAGCAATGAACCAATATCTGCCGGCGGAAGAAAATTTCTCTGTTCCATCAGACATTCTAATTCCTTAGAATCCGGTAAAATCGGAGTTCCACAGATACATCTGCCTGTTTTTATAATATAGTCAATACTTGCCTGATGCATATGCGGTATGTCACGCCGCTCTCCTGCAACAGATTTTACCATTTTCACAGATGCCTCTATCATCGGTTTCGCAAACAACATATAAGCTTTATCACTGAATAAATTTACCAGACTTTTATATGCAGCAACTCCTCTTTCCGCCTGCGTTCTTCTTACTACTAATAACTGGTTATATTTTGCCTGCAAAATTTCCGTATTCTTATTTTCAAGAAGATACTGCTGCACCTCCTCTATTTTTTCATTATTGTTTTGTATATTGATTTCGATATTTTTTATCTTATCCTTACACTGCTCTATTTCATGTTCCATGCGATTCCGGTCTTTTTCCAGATTATCATACATATTACCAGAACCTGATATCTTTCCTTTGAACTTTTTAATAACGGAATGACTTCCCATATCCTTCAAATGCCAGATTGCAGCCTGATACGCAGATAATCCGGTCAGTGTATGTACAGACTCTTTGATATTTTCACGCACACCGTTAACAGTTACATCATTCCATCTCTCTCCATCAAACAAAAAATAATGTGACAGATTTTTGGGAAATAATTCACGGATTACCTCTTCTATTTTTTCCGTTTCCACAGAAATACCGGCATTTGGATCATCCTTTTCTGATATTTCCAGTGAAACTTTCTTATAAAATTCTTTTGCGATCAACTGTGGATATGCACGCGTATAATGGATTTCACGCTTGATCCGGTATCTTTTTTCATCATCAACAGCAACCAGTTCCACCGTAACATCCGCTTTACTGTTCGCATCCATCATTGCCAGAATATCATTGTTTAACAGCTGGTAGTCTTCCTGCTGCTTTCCGCGTTCTGTCAATACCGCACCATAAAGCACCCAGCGAAATGCCTGTGCAATTGTTGTCTTGCCAACCGTATTATCTCCCAGCACGACAGTAACATTTCTTTTTTCATCGCAGCTGAACTCGATTACATTCTGCCCCTTATACCTCATAAAATTATTCATTGTAATGCTCTGGAATTTCATGCTATTCTTGTATGATAATTAGGAAGTTAATTATCACACGTTTCCTTTCTTTTAATATCGTGGTTCAATACAATTCAGATACTATGGACTTTTGA
>ERZ773245.2303-NODE-2303-length-10952-cov-3.816830_pt1 | contig 10952 bp, 17 predicted proteins | sample MGYA00580988_ERZ773245 | MGnify/ENA primary metagenome ERZ773245 (study PRJEB29015, sample SAMEA2737792) | human gut metagenome | biome: human gut; feature: human-associated habitat; material: faeces | place: China | collected 2012 ... | reverse complement strand
ACGCCATCATGGACCTGCTGAAAAACAGAGACGGCCTGATGCTGGGCATCTGCAACGGCTTCCAGGCTCTGGTGAAGCTGGGTCTGGTCCCCTACGGCGAGATCCGGGATATGGATGAGACCTGCCCCACCCTGACCTATAACCTCATCGGCCGCCACCAGTCCAGCTATGTGACCACCCGGGTGGCCAGCGTGAACTCCCCCTGGATGCTCAAGAGCCAGGTGGGCGACCTGCACACCATCCCCATCTCCCACGGCGAGGGCCGCTTCGTCGCTCCCCAGTCCGCCCTGGAGTCCCTGATCGCCAACGGCCAGGTCGCCACCCAGTATGTGGACGCCGCCGGCCAGCCCACCATGGACATCGCCTTCAACCCCAACGGCTCCATCAGCGCCATCGAGGGTATCTTCTCCCCCGACGGCCGCGTGATGGGCAAGATGGGCCATCTGGAGCGCCGCGGCCAGTATGTGGGCGTCAACATCCCCGGCAACAAGCACCAGCCTCTCTTCGAGTCCGGCGCCGAATACTTCAAATGATCTCTTCCAACTGCCGCTCTCCGGTCCACGCCGGGGGGCGGCAGTTTTCCACCGTCCGTCCGGTTGCTGGGGATAAAAATTTTTCTTGTCCGCTATCCAAGGGCAGAAAAACGTAGTATAATAGCTGTGCTGGATGCGCCGGCAGGGGCCGGCGGCCTTCATGCGCAACGCCCAAAGGAGGGATCCATCCCATGAAAACAAAATTTACCCCGGAGTACAGCGGCACTCTGCGGAGCCACCTGCTCACCGTCCCCAAGTGCATCTCTGAGTGCGGTGGGATCCGGATCTTCGGCCGGCGGATCAAATCCCTGGTCTTTTCCACCGATGTGGCCATCATCAAAAACGTCAACGCCGACGCCATCATTGCGGTCTACCCCTTCACCCCCCAGCCCTCCATCACCCAGGCCATCATCAGCGTGTCTGAGGTGCCGGTCTTTGTGGGCGTGGGCGGCGGCATGACCAACGGGGACCGCTCCGTCCGCCTGGCAGAGTTTTCTGAGCACCAGGGCGCCTCCGGCGTGGTGGTCAACGCCCCCATCTCCAACGAGACCATTGCCAAAATGAAGGCGGTGGTGGACATCCCGGTGGTCACTACCATCGTCTCCGGCGATATGGACATCGCCGGACGGCTGGCCGCCGGGGCGGACATTCTCAATGTCTCCGGCGCGTCCAGGACCCCGGAGATCGTGACCAAGATCCGGGCCGAGTTCCCTACCGTCCCCATCATCGCCACCGGCGGTCCCAGGGAGGAGGACATCCTCCGCACCATTGAGGCCGGAGCCAACGCCATTACCTACACCCCCCCCACCACCGGACAGCTCTTCGCCGACATCATGATCAGCCACCGGAAAAACTTCAGCCACCAGGACTGATGCCCCCCGGTCTCCGGCCCGTTCCGGAGGCCGGGAAAATTTTTTGATTTTTTTCAGAAAAAGTGTTGACATTTTCCTTGTCATCCTGTATACTCATCCTTGCCCTGTTCGAGAGGACAGGCCAACAAGGCGGCATAGCTCAGTTGGCTAGAGCATGCGGTTCATACCCGCAGTGTCCCCGGTTCAAATCCAGGTGCCGCTACCATTTTACTAAAGTTCGGACTACGCGTCCGTTCCCATATAGAACGGCCCGGTGGTCAAGCGGTTAAGACTCCGCCCTTTCACGGCGGCAACACGGGTTCGAGTCCCGTCCGGGTCACCACTTCTTCACTGCCGTTTCTCCTATATGGAGGCATAGCTCAGCCGGTAGAGCGTCCGCCTCACACGCGGAAGGTCACAGATTCGAGTTCTGTTGTCTCCACCAAATCGCTACTTATGAGTAGCAACAAAGAAATCCCCGAAACGCCTTGACTACCAAGTGTTTCGGGGATTTTTTGTGTCTATCTTTGGCTAGCTTAAAAAACTGAAAACAGCCTATTTGGATGCATTAGGTGGTGGAAAAGGTGGTGGAACATTTTCGCCTATCTCCCTGATTGATAAGGGTTCTCGTGCTTGGTTTGCAATGAATAAATTTTCCTCATAACCCCAGCATAAACCCTCGGGTTTACGGCGTGCAGTGTATCCATTAGGTCATCTATGATAGACCACACTCCAGAAGCGTCTCGTCCAGACACCGCCTGCAGGAACTCACTGTCCCCATCTATTGGGAGTTCATAGCCAGATGACGATGCAGCAGAGCGCTCCTGCTCATAACTACCTAAATCCGGTGATTCTGCTCGATCCATCTGGTTTCGGATGGTATATAGGTCAGCCAGTTTTGCATAGGCGGGATAACTGCTCTCACCATATTCTAGGCGGGCAATCTCGATGTCTATCTCTTTGCGGTCAAGCAAAGGGGGCACCCCCTATCAGTCCCGCTCCAGCTCAGCCATAAACCGGCGGATCGCCTCACGCTCACGCTCGCTGGTCGCGCTATCCATCATACCGCGGGCCTGCTCCATCATGGCCTCTTTGGCATCATGCCGGCTATATCCGCCCATCCGCCCGTCACGGCTGTAACCACCACGCCCATCTCTGGAGTAATGGCCACGGACATAATGCTTGCCACGGTTTGCATAGCTGGAGCCACGGCCATAATCTCCCTCCCAGTCTCCGGCTTCAGAATAGCCGCCGTCCTCCTCCAGGGCGCAGATCTTGTCGATGTTCTTAATAGTGTCAGTCAGCTTGTGGACGGTCTCCAGGTCCCCAGCGGACATCTCAGGCTTGCGGGCGATCTCCTCCAGCTCCGCCGACAGCATCTCCTTCAGATCATACAGTGCTTTCATGCTATTCTCTCCTTTCAGGCCGTCCGCACGACTTCCATGTTACTGTTGGCAAAGTCAACAGCCTGGGTGCTGGTGTTCCGGGCCGCCACGGTCACGCAGCAGCCGCGGGGGACCTCCACAGATGCGGACACATAGACGTTGAAAAAGTTCTCGGCCGCCGCCGGGGTGACGGTAGCGGTAGCGGTGGTCAGCGCCTCACCATTGATGGCAAGGGCGGCGGTAATGGCCTCGATGGTGCCGCCCTCGGGGATGGCGATATTCGCGCCAAAGGCTACCCGGTACCGGGCCTTGCACTGGTTGGTATTGCCGCGCAGCGTGATGAGCCCACTGCCGCCACGATGCACGATGCCGCAGTTGCCGCCAATCACATCCAGCAGAGGGACGTTCTGGCCGGGGGTTACATTGACGATGGCGGGATTTGCATATTCAGCCATGATATCAGTCCTTTCTAAAGGGGTCGAAATCGACCCGGTTAAAATAAACGGCGAGGCTATTGCCCCGCCGCTGTTGTTGAGATCGGCACGGGGCCGAACAATTTCCAAAATGGAAATAGTCAAGCGCTATGGGATTTTAGCAGTTGCAGCCGCCGCAGGGGACCTGCACGGGGGTGGGAGGATTGACCCAGTAGGCGGGGGTGGGGCACTCAGCTCCGGTGCGGCGCAAGATCTCCGCCTTGTTGGCGTCCATAGCAGCCATCAGGACGGCGTTCTGGTTGGCCTGGGAGGCCGCCAGCTTCAGGCCCTGGTTCTCGCTCTCCAGAGAACGGATGTAGTTCTGGTTCAGCGCGTCGAGGATGGCCCGGGAGTTGGCGTTCTGGTTGTCGATGATGTCCCGGGTGGTGGTCTGGATGGTATTGCGGGTGTCGCAGGCCTGGGCGGCCATGTCGTAGCGCACGCCGTCAATGGCCCGCTGGGTGCCGCAGCAGCAATCCGCAAGTTGGGCGGACAGGTTGCAGAAGCCGCGCTCCACGCCGTTGAAGCCCTGCATCATGCCCATGTTGGTGTTGTTGAACCCGTTGGTTAGGGAGTTGGTGATGGCATAGGTGCTGTCACAAATGCCCTGGGTGATGCCGTCCAGCTTGGTCACAACGGCGGAGTGGTCAAAGCCACGCTGCACCTCGGAGCCTACACCGCCGTTCTGTCCGCCGAAGCCGCCGAAGCCGTTACCCCAGCCGCCGAACAGGCCGAAAATCAGGAACAGGATGATCCAGCTGGACCAATCGCCGCCCCACATACCGTTTCCGTTGCCCTGATAGGCGGGCTGAACGGGCATGGTCATCACAGTGCCGTCAGAAGAAAGACTCATTGCTTTATCTCCTTTGTAGATTTATTTTCAAAACCGTGGCCACGGATTTTGAGACTAACTTGCAACTTTTAGAGCAAATATTTAAAGTACACTTTGCTCATTTCCCAAACATCCCTCGGAGGGGTTCAAACATCCCCTGCATCTGCCGGGCCTTCTGCTGGGCCTGGTTCAGCTGGTCCTGCGAGAGCTTCCCGCTCTGAACCATCTCATTGATGATGGCGTTGGGGTCCTTGCCCTGCATCTGGCTCATGAACTGCTGGAACTGATGCATCATGTTGGGACGGCCACCGCCGCCCATGATGCCGAAAAAGGGATTACCCATTGTCCGGTTCCTCCTTTGCCGCCCGCTTCGCGGGCTTTTTTTCTGCGGTAAGAGCCTCCACACGGGCCGCAAGCGCCTCCAAGTCTGCTTTGGTGGCAAACTCTATGCCCTGGGGTGGTTGTTCTGCCCTCGGGACGCTGGTGCGCTCCACAAGGTCAAATACCTTGATAGACGGCTTTCCAGATGCGTCCGCCTGCTTGAGGTAGATGGTGGGGGCGTTGCTGTCCCACAGGGCTACAGCGGAGTTGGGTGCCACCAGATAGCCCATGGCCTCCTGCTCCCCGGACACCCACACCATGCTCTGCCCGCCGGCCTGCTGGGGCGGCTGCTGAGCGAATTGCTGGGGTTGGTACTGCGCCCCCCGGAGCTGGGCTAGCTGGTCCGGCATGGGCGGCTGGTAAAACTGCGGTTGCTGATAGCCGCTGTAATATGGGTAGCTCATGGGTCATTCCTCCTTACACCAGTAATAGAGAGGGACCTCCCCGCCGGAGTCCCAGGTGTCGTAATAGTCCCCGTCCATGACACACACCACATGACCGGACAGGGACAGGATATAGGTGCCGCTGGGGTGCTCTGCGGCGAAATCCGCCACTGTGTAACAGTCCGGGCACTCGTCGGGGATAACGGCCCGCCGGAAGCCCATCTCTCGGAGGTATGCGCCCCAAACATGGTTCGCCGACGGCATATCGCCCATCAGGAAGCCTTGCAGAGACAGCCCTACATACGTTGTCTCCCAGTTCTGTTTCAGGGCCGTGGAGATGGCCCGAACAGTGCAGTCTCCCACGTTTCGCCCGTCGGGGTTCTCGTTATGCCTGGCCCACATGGCTGGCCTCCAGTGCGATCACATAAGCCTCAAGGCCATCGTCATCCCCCTGGGCTTTGAACCACATAGCTGTCTCAGCGGCGCACTCCTGTGTCATTCCTGCGGCAATCAGCCGCTCGATCATGGTCATATCCACACACGTCCTTTTTCAAAAATCAAAGGAGGATCGTGGGGAGGGCGGCGACGTGTACCAACCCTATATCCCCACGTCCTCCATGGCTATATTGTCGCATAAAAATTCCCCTGCTGGGCGGCGTTTCAGCAGGGGGAGTGTGTTACTTGTGATCAATTTGTGTGATTCTTGCCGCAGCTCGACCTACCTCTTCAAAAATATGTGGGATGTGCCGCGATATGGTGGACCGTTCCCACCCAAGTTCCGCCGCAATGTCAGCCTGCGCCCACTTGTCGATCATATATCTCCGGGCAATCAGGTCATCATCCCGGTGCAAAGCAGCCTCATAAATCGCTTTCTCAAGTTCTGAACGCAAAAGAGACCTCAGAGATTCTGGTATCTTCCCTCTTGCGTTCATCACTGTCACGTCCTTTCTATCTTACTCAACCGCTTCATTGACCATCAGTGCAACTTCTTCCCGGGTCGCAAAGCCGCGTGGTCTGGTCCCGTCGGTAATGCCCTTGGCCTTGGCCTGCTCCAGGCCCTCCTGGGCCCACTGGCTGGCCGGCTCCTTGGCCAGGCGTGTCAGGTAGTTGTCCATCATCGCGTCGAACTGTTCCTGTGTCATCTTTTCCGTTCCTTCCATTGATCGGGCCACATCGGCCCGAAACGTATCCATACTCTTTCCATGGATGGGAAACCAGTGCATCACGTCAGCGTGGTTGCTGGCGATGCCCCGCCGGTAGCCTTCGCTGTGACAGATCACCACCCCATCCGCCTGTGGATCCAGACCATACACTTTGCACAGGTGGGTGGTCAGCTCAACGGCCTCCTGGTACACCGCACTAAAATAGCTGGCGTCCGTTAAGGCGTCCTCGCAGATCTCAAAGGATATATGGGTATCGTTACCACTTCCGAGTTTTCCACGCCCGCAGTGCCATCCCCGGCGGCTCCAGGGTAAGGTCTGCACCACTCCCACATCGCCATCGGCAAACCGCCCGATAAAAGCGTGGACGCAGACATCCAGCCCAGGCTGGTTCCAGTGTGTCCCAGCGGAGTTGATCCCCATCTCGTCATTTCCAGGCACATACCGGGAGACACGGGGGTTGTTAGCCCCCGTGCTGTGGATCATCACCCCGAGTGGCCGGATGGTCCGTCCCTCCTGGTAGCAGTCGTTTCGGATCAGCATCTGCTGACGTAGACGCATCAGTCAGCCGCCTCCTGGGCAGCCTCGCGATCCTCGTCCTCCTTGACGCCGGCGGCCACGGCAGCGGCGAAGGCCTCACGGTCGTGGCCCGCGAAGGCGTCCACCAGAGCCTCATAGTGGTTGCCCACAAACTCGTTGATGCCCTGCTCCGTCATGCCCTCAGGGATGGGGTGGGCCTCCTTGTGGTGGGCCAGGGCAATGGTCAGGTCGGGCAGATCCTGCTCCTCGCAGGTGGTAAAAATGTCATAGATGTAATTGGCGTTCATGTTGTTTTCTCCTCTCAATATTATAATTTATTGTGTGTTACTTGCTCAGCTGCTTGGCCGCCTGGTTGACGCCGGTGGCCGCAAAGCCGCTCACGATGCCAACCGCCAGGGCGGTCACCGGATCCGCAGCTGGGAAATCCGGCACCGCCAGGGCCATGCAGGCAATGCCCAGCAGTCCGCCCGCCATGCCGCAGGCGATGGGGATCCACTTGTTGTCCACCCCGGACGCCTTGACCACCTGACCGATCAGATAGCAGATCACCGTGATGGCCGCCACGCTCGCAATTCCAAAGTCCATAGTCTCACCTCCCTTCACGTTTACAGGAAATCGTGCTTTTGTAGCCGTTCGTCGTACACCCTTCCAATGTTGGAAATGGCATGGGTAGCCCGGCTGTTGGGATACTCCGGGTGATTCCGACAAAACTGCTGATAGCGGTCGATCTCCGTCAGGACCTCAATAAATTCCTCTCTGGTGTGGGGGATCTGCCGGATCAGCTCCTGGTTAAACCGCAGGATCCTGGCCCGGTGCATATCCGCCGCCCGCTCATCATCGGTCTTGATGTGGTTGTCCAGCTTGATCCGGGTCCGCTCCAGCTCGGCCAGCACCTCCGCGTTGACGGCCCGCCCGATCGCCTTTGCGATGGCGGACCAGGGGTTGATTTTGACGGGGGCGACCTGGATGACCGTCAGCGCCAGGACCACCAGCCCGCCCCCGCCTGTCAATAGCTCCTGGATGCTCAATGTCTGCCTCCTCTGCCTAGCCCGCGGCGGGGGCCTGTGCCTCCCGGCGCAGCTGCTCCCCTTCCGCCTGGGTCAGCCGCCCAGCCTGGACCAGAGCGTCAATTCGGGCGTCATCCCACAGCCGGGGGTAGTATTTTCGGGCCAGCTCGTACACGCTCATAGCTCCACCCCCGTCATAGCCGCCAAAAAGTCCACGTCCGCCCGCAGCCGTTCTGTCTCCGTGGGCTCCGGCTCCAGCTGAGGCGGGAGGGAGGATTTCCACGCCTCCCAGGCCTCGGTGTTCGGTGCCACTGTCACTGCACTGCCCTCTGTGTCAGGATCCGGCTCCCCGGTGATGACCACAAAGCCGTTGTGCTGTACCAGCATATCCGACTGCTCATCCGTCAGCGGAATCGCTCCGTCAAAAGATGTGGACTGCGGAGGACTGTATGCTCCCGAGTCATTTGGGATAGGGTCGATATACCACAACATTTCGCTTTCCTCCTTTATCCTATTGCTACCCAGTAATATACGGTTCCCTCGGCGTTTAACTGAGAACTAGAGCGGTCTTTTGTGTAGGAAAAATACCAATAAAAGGTCTTTCCATCTTTAGATTTTTTCCCGTATGAGTCATCGGCTTGATCGTCGATATATCCTAGCTCGTAGAAACCATTTCCTGATTGAAATGATTCAGTAAGGGTGTCTGCTACCATGACTGCGTTTCCTTCGGTACTACCACTATAAATAGGTTCATGGTAGTTTACTCCATACGAGTCCATATAGGCTTTTTGCACCATAAAAACGACTTTTGGGGCAAAGGAGAAAGTTAGTTTGTTCGGGCTACTCTCACCCCACGTCCCCGTCCCAGTGTACTTACCATAAGCGACTTGAATTGGTGGACTTGTAAAATTCTTATAAGGGATACCAATATACTCATATTCATATCCACTCACTATTCCACTCTTCGGGTGTGCGTTCGAGTCAGCAGAGAAAAGGTATTCCCACTCACCGATGGTTCCAGCGGTATTTATTCTTCTTCTTCTCCACCAATGGAGGTTATACTTTCCTAGAAACGCAAACACATCGTTGGGGATAGCAGACTCTAGCAACCCATACATTTTAGCAACGGAGTCTTGAAGTAGGTTGGCTTTATTTAACGGTGTCCCTTCTTGAGTCGGTTCGTCTGCACGAACCATTTCATAGGTGTTCTCTTGTCCCAATACAGGGATCAATTTCACCCGTCCTGGATAAGTTGGAACTCTGTCTTGCATACTCAGACCTCCCCACACTCTACTTCTCCGCTGTAAAACCAGGCAGAGGGCATATTTTTCAGTAATTTATCAATGTCTACCAGAATCTTCTCGATATTATTGGCTTTAATATGGTCCAACAGTTCCATACTATCCGGCTTATCCGGCGTGGAGGGCAGGACTGCGATCACGCGCCTCAGGGCCTCCAAATTGGCAATATACTGAGCCATTTGCTCCGCAGTTGGGTAATACTCCTCTGTCCACTCATACGGATCTACCTCCGGTCGGATCACCTCTACCCCTGCCGCAAACGCCCCGGACCCAGCGTTTTTATAAAACCGTGCCCCCACTATGTCATATAAGCCAATCGCTCCAGCCGGATCCTTACACGGAACCAGATCACGCACCAAGTGTGTTTGCTCATAGATCTTACAGGCATACAGTGTCATGCTCGTGTGCTCCTGAGCGGCGGAGGAACGGTCATTGCAAAAGAGGTACAACGGATATGCCAACTCAAATATAGCCTCACCAAGGGTCAATACCTTGGCCCCATCCAGAGAGATCGAGTTCCGGTTGAAATCCACTGTATGCGCCCCACCGTCGTTAAGCCCGGTAAAACTTCCATTTTTTGTACCATAGTGGGCAAAGTTGACGCCCAGAGCAAACCCGTTCGCTGACCACCCCACATCTGCTCCAAATACAGTCTTGCTTCCGGATTGACTTGTGGACATCCGCAGCTCCACCCGTGTATTGCTGGTTGGGTTGACCCCGGTGTTGATGTATTGGATGCCGGAGCTTGTGATGGACTCCAGCTCCGTATATCCCTCCGGGATCCTCGCGGCCTCTTGCCCAACAGCTTTTATCCTCTGATAGCCTGCTGTGCTATACCCGAGGACCGAAAACTGATTGGCCAGCGCATCCATAGCCTGTGTAACACGGTTGAGATCTGCGGCCTGATAGGTTCCCTTGTCGTTCCGTGCCTCCACATCCGCCTGGGTCCGATCTGTCACCAGAGAACTAAAATCAAAACTCATGCGCCCTCCTTGTCCCAATAGATCACGACGCAGCCGGATACTCCGGCCTGCCCCGCCGTGCCCTCTCCAGGATAGTTGTCGATCTCCCAGTGTGAGCCGACCGGATTCCCTTCAGAATCGTAGCTTGGCTCTTTATGGCGGTTGCCCTTGATCCCACCCAGGCCCTTTGCACCACCATCTCCAGAGCCAGGGACAGGCTTTTGGACTCCAGTCCGCGCAAAACTGTCGCCGCTTGCAATGTCCGTATAGCCAAACGGGAAACGGCTGCCATTTGCGCTGCTGTATTGTCCAAAAACAGAGTTGTCCCCGATCTGGACGCTGAACGACTGCTGCGGATTGATGGATACCGTCCCGGCCCAGACAAGCCCTCCGATGCCATCCACTCCATCCACTCCGGCCTCATCCCATGTGCCGTCCGTTCCGGCTGTCCCATCCTCACCTTTGCCCACAAGTATGAGCCGCAGCGCAGTGACGCCCGCCGGGGCTGTCCAGGATCCGCTCTTGGTGATCACAGCCCGCGCCTGGAAGAGGAAGGACCCGTCCGCCTGGAGCAGCCGGCTCTGGCAGCCCTGGAGCGCCCCGTCCTGGATCTTGAAGGTCTGCATCATCCGCCGGGCGGTGGTGGCCTGACTCTCATCCAGCCAGATGGTGTCCACGTCCCCGATCTCCCCGGATGGATCGCCCCGGCCTGTGGTCTCGATCAGGTTTCCGCCGTAGCAGCTGAGGATCAGCCGCGCCGCGGTCAGGGCCTGGGCAGAGGTGTGGATGAATGGGTTCTCAATATTGATGGTCTTTTCACTGCTGGTGCTGTTGCCGCTGACCACATATTGAGTTCCATCCGCAAGGGTAAAGATAAGGGACGCCACACTCTTGTTGGCTTTCATGGTTGGGTAGTCAGCGAGCGCGGTCAAAAGCGTTTTGTTCCCCTGGTTCCATAGAGGCTCCGCTGTCAGGTATCCTGTCTCAGCATCCGCACGGGGGAAAGTGCCGGTCACCATACAGGCCCACCGCAGAATGTCCCCGCACTTCTTTCCGGTCACCGCCAGCTTATCCTTTGCTTTTACTGGCTTTTTGGCATAGTCTGGATCAACGTGGTAGCGGCTCTTGAAATTATCCCCAAGTT
>ERZ773245.2290-NODE-2290-length-10984-cov-2.838503_pt1 | contig 10984 bp, 14 predicted proteins | sample MGYA00580988_ERZ773245 | MGnify/ENA primary metagenome ERZ773245 (study PRJEB29015, sample SAMEA2737792) | human gut metagenome | biome: human gut; feature: human-associated habitat; material: faeces | place: China | collected 2012 ... | reverse complement strand
ATAAAGAGTTTTTTGGTATAACTCATGGAACTAAGAATAAGAAATAGAGACAACTATGTTTTTTATATTAAATAAAGTGAACTTTGTGTGAATTGAATTATATAATATAAATATAAGAAAGGTGGTGTAACAATTGGGTTTACTCCTATAGCCCAACAAAACCAATTAATTTAATTGGCAGTTATTAAAAAGGAGATAGTAATTATGAAAAAGATTAATAAGAAACAAGTAGCAGAAATATTGGGAGTACACACTAAAAGTTTATCAAGATGGGATAATGAAAAAATAAAATATCAATTAGCTAAAGCTTGTTATAAGGTTATTGATATAGCTAAGGAAGGCAGAAGTATTTATTTTTACATTGAATATAAAGAGTATTCACAAAGTAATGATGAATTTTTAGAAGATGTATTCAAGGTTAAAGATATTAAAGATTTAAAAAAATATACTAGAAGAAAAATTGAAAGTATAGAAAAGAAAAAATTAATATCTAGAAAAGAATTATGTAAAAGTATTAATGTTGCTGAAAGAACAAGTAAAAGATATGATACAAAATTAATTGAAAAAGGTATCTTTGAAAAATTAGATGATGTTCTATACATATGTGTTGATAATAATACAAAAGAAAGAGTTTTAGTTGATAGAGAAGCATATAATAATTTTTGGAGAAAAAATTGTCTTGTAAATAAGGAATTAAAATCATTAGCAAAAAGATATGTAAAGAAGGAACTTTCTTTAGATGATTATAACTATTTAAGAGATATTATAATTACAGAATCTGAAACTCCGTATATGTATTATAAAGTTAATAAATTAGTAGTTAGATATGATAATTACTTATATAAGATGCTAATTGAAGGGGAAGAAAGTCCTCTTCTTTTTTTATTAATAGGTAACATATGTGGCCTAGCTATAAGAAATATATAAGAAGGCCATGAATGTTACCTATTATTATAAAAATTTTACTTGGAGCGATAGCGACAATAGGCGAATGAGGAACGAATGAAGCCTAAAAAAGAATGTAGCTAAGTGTTTAATTTAGGTACACCTTATAGTGAACAATGAAATGATAAGTAAATTCTATAGTAAAGCAGTAATAATTATTATAGAAAAGTGTTCAATATAATATTGATACTTAAAATGAACAGTGATATTATAGTTACATATAAAAATACAAATGAAGAGGAATATAAATATGATATTTGGATATGTAAGGGTAAGTACAAAAGAACAGAATCTTGAAAGACAGATAAGAGCATTATTAGATTATGAGAAAGATTTAAAGAAAGATAATATCTATACAGATAAGCAGAGTGGTAAAGATTTTAATAGAGATAATTATTTAAAGCTTAAAGAAAAATTAAGGCATGGAGATATATTAATAATAAAGGAATTAGATAGGCTTGGCAGAAATAAAAAGATGGTTCTTGATGAGCTAAGATATTTAAAAGATTTAGGGGTTAGGGTAAAGGTATTAGATGTACCAACTACATTAATAGATTTAGATTCATTTGGTAATGAAGTAGCTAATGCTATGATGGAAATGATAAATAATTTATTAATAGAGGTCTTATCAACTATAGCAGAGCAAGAAAGAGTAAAGATTAAGCAAAGACAAGCAGAAGGAATTGCAATAGCAAAGCAACAGGGAAAATATAAAGGAAGAAAAGCAGTAACAGAAGAAGATTTACCAAAGAACTTTTCTAAGTTGTATAAACAATGGAAGGATAAAAGTATTAATGCAACACAATTCGCACAACTTTTAGGATTAAAAAGTAGAACAACATTGTATAAATATATAAGAATATATGAAGGTAGCAAGTAGAAGAGGAGTTAATGACCTCTTCTTTTTTTGTTATATCCCCCGCTAATGTAAAATAAAAAAGCATTCTAGAAAAACTACAGAATTATTGCATAAGAGTATATGATATATATCCCAATTGATTTTTTTGTGTGAAAAGATGTAATACATATAAAAAATAGGTGAACAGGTAATAGTAATTAAATAATTCTTTATACTGAAAATTAAATATAAAATAACAATTTTATTTCATGGTATAAATTACATAACGCTAAATAGTGAACTAATTAAAAATTTCATTATATATTACAAACACAATAAATAGAAAAAGTTTTGGAGGAAATGTTTGTGATAGATATTAAGATTATAGAAGAGAAAAATAACATAAAAATATATAATTGTGGAGTTTTAATTATAGAAGAAACAAATTATAATGAAATTGTATTAACTATAAAAGAAGCATTAACCATCATAGAAGATGATTTATATCAAATTGAAGTTTTAAGAAAAGTATTAAGACAAGTTGAAGATATAAAAAGGTTGGTGGCTTAAATGTTGAAGGAAAAGAAAATAATTAGTTGTTATGTAAGGGTAAGTACAAATAAGGAAGACCAGCAGAAGTCCTTACAACAACAGCGAGAATTATTACAAGAGATGTACAAAGATTATGAAATATTAATGTATAGCGATACTGGAACAGGAACAAGCTTTAATAGAAAAGGCTTTAAAGAATTGCTATATGATGCAGGATTAAATGAGAAGAAATTAAAAGATGGAAGAATAACTTTTGAAGCAGATGAATTTAGAGAACCATTATTTGATGAGATTGTTGTTTTATCAACTTCAAGATTTGCTAGAAACATTATAATTATTGATGTCTTAAGAACCTTATGGGATTTTAAAAAGGTTAATGTTAAATTCTTAGATGTTCAAAAAGATAGCAGTAATTTAAATGATATGATTTTACTGCAAATGTTTTTTGCAATGGCAGAAAATGAAGTTAAAGAAACAAGTGTAAGAACTAAAAGAGGAAATAAGACTACTATAATGCAGAATAAGATTAGGAATAATAGTATTTTTGGATGGGATTTTGATAAAGATACCAATTCATTAATTGCAAATAAAGAAGAAGCAGAGGCAGTTAAATTTATATTTAATACTGCATTAAAGCATGGATTAAAGAGAACTGCACAATTAACTAATGAAGCAGGATATAAAACGAAGAAAGGCAACCTATGGAGTGATAGCACCATAAAAACATTAATAACTAATCCAAAATATAAAGGCTATAATGTGAGAAATAAATATGCAAGTGAAAATCTTTTTACAGAAAGAAAAGTTAAGTATCTAAAACAAGAAGAATGGATTGTTATGAAAAATGAAAGGATAGAACCTTTAGTAAGTGAAGAACTATGGGAAGAAGTACAGGAAGCATTAAAGAATAGATGTTTACATGGTAATAGAGGAACTAATGCAAGAAAGTATGATACTAGAGGTAAAGTCATTTGTAGGTGTTGTGGTGCTACATATGTTAGATGTGTAGAAAAAAGAATTAAAGATAAACCAGAAGGAAATCATTATTTAATTTGTTCACATAAGAAAAAATATACAAAGAAATATTGTCAGTCTGAAAATATTAAGGTTGAAATATTAGATAATTTTATTGAAGAGCAAAGAAAGGTATATTATAAGAATATTCATTTACAAATAAAGATAAAAATTATAAAGCTTAAAAAGGAATTATCTAAGGTAAATGCAGAAACAGTTGATATGGTGAATGATTTAATAAAGACAGAAGAGGATAAGCTAAATACTTATAAAAGTTCATTAGAAACACTTTTAAATTCATTCATAGATTCAAACAGTAAAACTATACAGGAAGTTATTAAGAAGAAAATGGAGATGTTAGAGAAAGAGATAGAAGTAGTTGAACTTAATATATCATCTTTAGAAAATAATAAGATTGATAAAAATAAATACATAAGGGAACTGAATAATAAGATATCTGCATTAAAAAAAGAAGGGGAAGAACTACCAACTAAGGTTTTAGAAAGATGTGAGTGGCTTGATAAGGTTGAAAAAATTATTGTTGGTGGTAAGAATGATTTGGTTACAGTTTATAAATTAGATTAGTTATATTCATAATTAATTATTAGTTTGAAATGAGGGAGAAAAATGATTTTAATTAATATATACGGAATTATTAAGCCAACTGTAATTTCAAAAAAATTAGGGGTTGGAATTAATAATCCTAATCAAGAGTGGATTGAAGGATTTTGTGATGATGAATTTATTGAAGAAAGGTTAATTCATAATCATGAGGTAGAGGTTTATCGTAAGGATGGTTTTGATGTTAGCAATTTAGAGGGAAAATACAATTTATCAAGAATTATAAATTATTTTGGATGGAATGAACCGAATAAAACAGAAGAGGAAATTATAGCGGCACATTTAGTGGAAATACAAGTAAGTGATTTTAATAATTCTTTATTACAGATGAAAAATGACTGCTTAGATAGTCCAGATTGTGAGATGCAGTATACCAAAAAGTTCATAAGATTTTGTAGATTTATAGCTTTATCAGAAGATGCACAGAAGATTATAAAAGGAGATGTACCATTTATAACATATGATTCAGATGACTATTTTGAAAAACCACTTATATTGAATTATTTGAATGGCATGATTAATCCAGTCATAACGCTTCAAACATATACCACTAATTGCATTAATGCGTTATTGTATTTGGGTAAGCTAATTGATAATTATATAGATAAGAATGAAGATTTTTGGTTATTAGACTATATAATTAATGCACTTTCTGTAGTAGATGGAGATAATGCATATCATATATTTAAAGTTATGTCATTAATAGAAATGTTAATTATTAATCCTAATAATCATGGAAGAACTAGTGGAGAAATGGAGAGAAAATTACCCCAATTTCTTTGGGAAATTGATAGTTCAAAAGAAGAGGATTTTTCAAAAATTATGAGAAAGCTTAGGAATAAAATAGGGCATGGAGATTTTAAAAAGGTTCAAGAGCTTTTAGAAGAATATCGAAGTATATTTATGGTGAATTTCAAGTACGATGATTTTGAGCATAGTGTAGAAAGTTGGACATACGGAAATATTTGTATGTATTTAGATAAAGCACTTGCTAATATTTTATGGTTAATGCTTTATGATAGAGAAAAATTAAAGAATATTCAAATGAGTTAATGATTAAAGTAACAAAGAAGACTTATACATTTTGGTGTGAATTATTATATAGAAGTGCTTCATATACTTCCTAAAGGTATGAGGAATGGACAACTAAAGTAGTTTAGTGGTTAAGTTAGAGATAGAGCAAATTATGAATTATGAGTGATGAATGATGAATGCTTAGGAAAATTAAAAATTAAAAATGGAAAATTAATTTGATTGGTTGAATTTTAGTGCATTAATATGAAGTGATAAGTAGCATGAGAAATATAACTTTATAGTTAATAAATAAGAGATAGAAGTTAATAGTTAATGAAGAAACTCCTTTAGGGGAGTTTCTTTTTGTTTATAGTGAAAAGAATGAGTCAGAAATAAAAGGTATTGAGGTTGAGATTATAATGTTAGAAGGTGAAAATGCTACTAAGTTAAAATATAATTCATTAAAAACTAATAAAGTAAGTGCTTTACTTTTTTGAAGTAAGTTATCACATAGAATTACTATAGTTCCTGCAAAAAATAATATAAAATTTATAAAAAGCAACTTCAATCATTGTAATTTTTAGTTATTACATTTAAATGATGCGAATTTATTTAAATATATAATAATTTTGTAAACTGTTATTGAAATTATTAGAATATATGGTAAAATTATATATAAAAAAGGGGTTTTGTTTAATGAAAAATAAAGATGAAGATAGTAAAATTTTTTTTTAATATTACAAAATTAAAAACTGATAAAGATTATTTTATTTTGCTTGTTTTATTTTTACTTGTTATTTATGGAGTTCCTATTATGAGCATAGGCTTTTATGGATTTGATTTAAGTGAAACTAGAACATTGAAAAATTTAAGTATAATGATTATTGATACTTATTTTCTATTAAATGTTTTATTTTGTAAGAAAAATTTTAAAAAATAATAAAGGAATTATAGGAATTAGAAAGATAATATTATATTTAATTTTATCAGGAACAATTACAGTTGGATTTTTATCGTCAGTATCATGACATATAATTTATGCAACAACATAGGAAGCTACAGTTACTGATGTATTAAAAAATATGCTATTTTGTGTGGAATTGCGATAAAGGACTATCTAAAATTTAATGATGTTTCATCAAGGTACATTAACTACAAAATTTTAAAATAATTGTACAAATGGTTGTTAATAGTAAACTGAATGTATTATTTGTGAGGATCTGTGCATAGAATAGTTTGTTTGTTTTACATGTGATAAAGTGGTATGGAGGTATTTATGAATAAGATAAAATTAGTATGTACAATAAGTATAATAACCATAATTGGTGGTACTCTGTTTGGTTGTAATAATCAAAGTTCAAAGCAAACAGTAAATGATACAAGTAACAGTATGATTAGTGATTCTGATAGTAGTAAACCACAACAAATAGTAGATGATACTAAAGCAAATGAAGATATTAAAACAACAGATATACCGGATGTAGTAAGTAAAGTAGAAGGAAGGAGAAACGAGTATATAGAGAGATTAGATAACATACAAAAAAAGCTTGATGAATTACCAGAAAAGAAGAATGCCGATGAAGGTATTACAAATGCTATGAAGAGTTATTATGGAAAAGCTTATGAAATGTATGATAAAGAACTCAATGATATTTATGCTTTGCTAAAAGAGGAGTTATCTCCAGAGATAATGAATGATTTAGAAATTAAACAGCTTAAATGGATAGAGGAGAAAGAGGGAAAAGCTAGGGAAGAAGAAGCAAAGTTCAAAGGAGGAACTTTTGAGCCTGTTGCAGGATATATAGTTTTGTATGAAGCAACTAAGGAAAAATGTTATGAATTAGTAAATCAGTATATGACAGATTAATTAAAATAAAAGTTAGTACATTTTAGTGCTAGCTTTTTATATACTTTAAATTTACATAAGAGTCATTACAGTATAAAATAGATAGGGAAAATATCACAATAACAAATAGAGGAGGAATATGATGAATACATTAATTTATTTATTCTTCTTTGTAATAGGTGTTCCAGCATCTATACCAATGATTATAACAAATGCACCTTTATTATTTGTTTTTACATTAATAATTGCTTTAACAAATATGATTTTCTGTTTTGTGTTTGGTAAGCTTTTAAAATTCAACTTAGAAGACATAGTATTAGCATCTAATGCTAACATAGGAGGTCCAACAACAGCAGTAGCTATGGCTATTTCTAAAGGATGGACAAAACTTATTGGACCAATTATGCTTATTGGAACTTTAGGGTATGTAATAGGAACTTATTTTGGGATAATTGTAGGTGGCTTATTAGGAGCATAGTAATGAATAAAGCATTCATATACACATGGTTAGATATTTAAAGATGTGTAATATGGGTGCTTATTATTTTTGGCTTTATAATGAAATATAGATAGAAGATTTTTATAGGGAGGAATTAAAAAGTGAAAGAAAATAAATTAATTATGAAGCTATTAAAATAGATTGGAAATGGTAATAAGCTGCCTATACATGAAAAGTGGAGGTGGTTTTTTATGTTTAAGATAAAAGTAAAGCTTTAGAATGTATATTTAAAGACAAAGTATTGATAAAAAAATATCAAGAAATAATAGAAAATGTGATAAAAAACAGAATAAGTGCTAAAAAAAATACTAAAAGAGTGATAAAAATCACGGTAATAAGTGGTAATGTAAGTTATTATATTAACAAGAGATAGTTATAAAAATAACAAATGATGATGGGGGAAATTTAATGTTTAAGGAAGAGTTTAACAAAGTTGCAGGTGCAGCTAGTGCAAAAAATCAATTATTAAAAAATAATAAGCTAGGATATTTTATTTCATCTATGTTAGCAGGAATCTATGTAGGTATGGCCATAATGCTTATTTTTACAATTGGGGGATTACTTACAGCAGCAGGATCAGCAGCCACTAAGATCATAATGGGTATTTCTTTTGGAGGAGCTTTAAGCTTAGTTGTTTTTGCTGGCTCTGAATTATTTACTGGTAATAATTTTATCATGACAGTTGGATCATTAAATAAAGCTGTATCATGGATAGATACTATAAAAGTGTGGGTAGCAGCTTTTATTGGTAATTTAGCAGGATCAATACTTGCAGGATATATGTTCTATTTAACAGGGCTTGCTAAAGGATCAGTTGGAGAATTTATTGCAAATACGGCAGCTACCAAGATGAGTTTGCCAGCTAGTGAATTATTCTTTAGAGGGGTATTTTGTAATATACTAGTTTGTTTAGCAGTATGGTGTACTTTTAGATGTAAAGATGATATATCAAAATTAGTAATGATATTCTGGTGCCTATTTATCTTTATAACATGTGGTTTTGAACATAGTGTTGCTAATATGACATTACTTACTATAGCACTTTTAGCTCCAGGAACAGCAGCAGTAAGCATATCTGGATATATTTATAATATAGGAATGGTTACTTTAGGTAATATGGTTGGAGGAATACTATTTGTAGCAATTCCATATTACTTAATATCAAAAAAATCACAATAAGATAATTAATAAGAGCTCTAATTTAGTTTGCTAAATTAGAGTTTTTTTTATTAAAATGTATAAGAAAATAATATGATAATATAGATATGTTATTGTATATTATAGATAGAAGAAAGGTTGGAATTGAAATGATAAAACCAATTATGAAAGATGTATTATTTTTAGCACAGAAATCAGAAGAAGCCACTAAGGATGATCTATATATTGTTGATGATTTGATAGATACATTAAGAGCTAATTTAGATGATTGTGTAGGTATGGCTGCAAATATGATAGGTGTTAAGAAACGTATTATAGTATTTTCAGTAGGAGAGATGATAGTTCCAATGATTAATCCTATAATAACAGATAAAAAAATTCTTATGAAACGGAAGAATGTTGTTTGTCACTAACTGGATTTAGAAAGACTAATAGATATGAAAGTATAGAAGTTGAGTACTTTGATAAAGAGTTTAAAAAACAAAAAGGAAAATTTACAGGATTTGTAGCTCAGATTATCTAGCATGAAATTGATCATTGTAATGGAATAATAATTTAATAAATAATTATTTAATAGTAATGAAGCACTTTTAATGCTTCATTTTTTCTTCAATAAAAAAATAAAAAACAGTGTTATGATGAAAAATAGAATAAATCTGAGAAAAATGGAAAAAAATGATTGACGAAACTTAGTGTAAATGATAACATAAAAATGTTAAAGAAAGGTTGTGTGTTAATGTGAAGCTATATATTAAAAAAATATTTTGTTTTTTATTAGGATGTTTTATTATTCAAATAGGATGTGCTGCTTTTATAAATGCAAATACAGGGGGAGATTCTTGTGTAGTATTTATTCAAGGAATAAGTAAGGCATTAAATATTACTGTTGGTTCTGCAAATTACATATTTATGTTTTGTGCTTTAGTACTATTATTAATTTTTGCAAGGAATAAAATAAGTTTAGGAACTTTTTTAGCTACACTTGCTGCAGGAATGTTTTTAGATATAGCCAATGAAGCTATACAAAAGTTATCTATTGAATCAATGCCTTTTGTGGTACGTATACTTGTAGTTGCTATAAGTTGTGTAGTTATTTCTATTGGTTTTTCAATTCAAAAAACTGCTAATTTAGGAGTGGCGCCACATGATGAAATTCCATTTGTAATTTCAGAATCATTTAAAATTCAATATAGATGGATTAGAATTTGTTTAGATTTAACATATGTAGTTGCTGGATACTTATTAGGTGGAGTTTTTGGTTTAGGAACAATTGTAGCAACATTACTTTTAGGACCTACAATTCAATTTTTCTTACCTATAGTTGAAAGACCAGTAAAGAAGTTTTTAGGTACTAGTACAGCAATAGTTTAGTTATATAAAATATTAAAGCATTAATAAAGAGAATGCTTTTTTGGACAAGACTTTAATGATTTAATATACATATAAAAAGAGGTAGGAATTTTCCTAACTCTTTTTATTTAGTAAGGACTTAATCCTTATTAGCAGCTGTGTTGCTAGCACAATTATAGGCACAAGAAAGCATGTTCACAGGTGATTCATATGGCTTTAACCATTCTTTTTTTACAGCTAATGCTGTAAGAGATGTATGACCTTCTACCATTTGACCTATAGCAGCAGAGTAAATAGCTCTAAGTTCAGGAGTAGTACTTGTTAAAGCAGAAGTAAGATAAAGCATTGCTCCATCTTTTGCTGCTGTCATCATACTTTCAGATATTACCTTATCATCAATATTTACATTGTCTTTAATCAAATCTCCAATTACTTTTAGCATTTTACTATTCCTCCTTATTAGTTAAAATGTTATTTTCATTAATGAATTGAATTAATCCATTTATTCTTCCTTCTGCAGCTAGAATGCTTGATTCTGACTGTCTCTTTAAATCTTCATCTGTAATTACAGTGTTTAAAGCTCTTTGCATTTTAAGGCCGTCGCTTTCAGCTTTTAATATAGCTGTTAAAGATAAAATTTCAACTTGTGAAAGTTGCTTCATATTGATATCACTCCTAATAAAATTTTTAAAAATTAAAAAACATATATCTTAGGATGTGTCATAAGCTTTAAATTATCCTAGGAATTTTATGCAATAAAAATAAAATAAAATTATATTGACTTATTCCGACAAAAAAGTATATAATGTCTTCAAGAAAACTAGTCCTTTAAATTTAGTCCAGAGAGACTAATAAGGTCGAAAGAATACGGCAGATAAAATAATTAGATAGAATTAAAGAATAGCGTGATATATGTAAAATATGAAAGTATTTTACGTGCTTAATATGAATATCTAATTATATGTGTAAACGACCTTTCTATATTTTTAGAAGGGTCGTTTTTTGCACATAAGTACTGGTTTTCCTAAATATACAATTTAGGAGGATTAAAAATGGAAGAAAAATTAATAATGGAAGAAAGAATAGATGATCATGATTATGCTTTAGAACATGTTCATCAGAAAGATAAAAAGGGATTCTTTTCAAT
>ERZ773245.2287-NODE-2287-length-10992-cov-3.372131_pt1 | contig 10992 bp, 6 predicted proteins | sample MGYA00580988_ERZ773245 | MGnify/ENA primary metagenome ERZ773245 (study PRJEB29015, sample SAMEA2737792) | human gut metagenome | biome: human gut; feature: human-associated habitat; material: faeces | place: China | collected 2012 ... | reverse complement strand
AATTGAATGTTTCTCTTTTGCGTTCAAGAATTCCCGATTCAATCTTGGAAAGGTCGAGGATATCATTAATCAATCGCAATAACAACTCATTATTGGATTGGATGATGCTCATGTATTCTTCTTTTTCTGCCGGATCTTCAGAATATACCATCAGTTCGGAGAAGCCGACGATGGCGTTCAGAGGCGTACGTATTTCGTGACTCATATTGGCAAGGAAAGCCGATTTCAGACGGTTGGACTCTTCAGCCCGGTCTCTGGCTGTTGTCAGTTCCATTTCCATTTTCTTACGTTGGGTAATAACCAGCGACGAACCTACCAGAGTAAGCGGTTTCCCGTTTTCATCACGGGTCTCTATCGCAGCCTGCGCCTCCACCCACTCCATCCTGGGAACATGATTCTCTACGCTAATGACGCGATATTCCTCCTTTACCTTATCCGTACGCCCTTCCAGCAAGTCCTGGTAGGCTTGTTTCACACGCTCACGGTCTTCCTTGAATATTTTTGAGAAATACTCCGAGTCGGGTACGGCCAATTGCGATTCGTCCACCTTCCTACCCGTCACACCCAGCTCTATGGGTCTGTTTATGTCGCAAAGTATGGTTCTGTTCAGCAAATCCCATTTCCAGGGCACAATATTGGCAACATCCAACGCCATGGCAAGCTTCTTGTTGGTGGCACTCAGCTTCTGCTGCGCTTTGTGCAGTTCGGTGCTGTCCAGACAGAAAATATCGACCGTATTGCTTTGGTGAGTGCCTTTTAGCACTATATTGAAGAATGTGTCTATCCGCTTGAAGTAATACGGGAATGTGATGGCCTTATTCTCGTCCAATGACATCTTGATAAAATGCAGAAACTCCGGAGTGGATTCGGGAAATACCTCGCTTGCTTTCCTGCCGATTACGCTTTCCTCCAGCGAGAACATCTTTTCAAAGAGCGAATTGGTTTTCCGATATACCAAGTCCACAGGCATATCGTTTTCATCGAGAATCAATTCTTCCTGCATATAGAGTACAGGCATATTGTTTATCAGGTTCTTATAAGAAATCATCACCTCCAATTCGTTCTGCTGCAACTTCTTCAGTTTCTCCAGGTGACTGAAACGGTATTGAAAAAACAAGGCAAGCAAGATGAAACATACAATGGCTCCTACAATGAAATAACCATATAACTCCCAGAATGTAGGCGGTTTGTTAAAAAACACGGTGCCGGCAGGACATAAGTCCAATGAAAGGCCTTTACGGAGCAAAACGCTGTAATTCAGCACAGGGGCCCCGTCGGCAGGCAGATAGAACGGGATGTCGGACGCCTTGCTGCCGGACAGTACCAATGACAGGTAGTTTACAACATTCCGGTTGTACTGGTCTTGATCGAAGACATAACCGCCCAGCATGCCCCCTGCGGTATCCTTAACCGTAACCATGCCTATTGTGAACAAAGGAACGGGAGCCGTTGCAATCAGTTGGTGAAAATTAGTCACCAAAGAGGTGTTGCCGGCAAACGAGCGTTTGTAAATCCAGGACGAGAAAAGAATCCCCGTGGTCTGAGGGTCGATTGTATAAAGCGTATCCAACAGTTCATTGGCAGAAAGCTGCTGCGGAGACAGGAACCGGTAGTTCACTTCCGGATAATTCTTCTTCAATTCCTGGCGGATAAGCCAATCGTTGGTTTGATTGCTTTGCCGCCCGTCTCCAATAAAGATGAAGTTTTTAATCTTCGGAGTCATCCGGCAAACCAGATTTATATTTTCCTTAATATAAAAGTCGGAATACAAAAAGGTCAGATTATAGGGCTTGGCCAAATCGGCCAGGGGAATCCTTTCCGCCACGTCAATAGGATACTTCCTGACATACGCTTCGGTAGGCCCTATGTAATCGGCTTCGGCACACAATACAATCGGAACGTCGCCCCACATCCTTTTAAAATCATCACGCAATACCATAGCAGGACTTCCCAACAGCAACAGCACGCTCGGCGGATTCTTTTCGTACTTACCGGAAAGCATCTTCCGGAACTGCTCCAGGATAGAGTCGTTGTCCACCAGCAACATGTCCATATGCTCGGTATAGAGAGTCATATAGGGAATGTCCTGTACATAACCCGTAACTGCGGATATTATCCTGGAACTCCAGGGAGCTGCTTCCGTATACGAGTTAATAATCAGTATATTACTGTAAGAGTCTGAGAGACTCTTCTGTGCCATAGCTTGATTTGTAAAAAAGAGAAAAAAGAAAAAACAGCAAAACAGTTCTATCGCACGGGTACGGAATGTACCTTTTTTACCTTGTTTATGCATTAAAACAACTATTATGGTAAATTATAAATGTATATCGCGATAAAAGTAGTAATAAAAAACGGTAATTGCAAAAGGCCATGGCATATTAATCCTCTCAGACTCAAAGATTTTCCTTTATTTTTACTTGAACCGCGACGTATCCACTCCTTCCCTCTTCTTTTCCTTATAACCGCCGAACTTGTATGTGAACGATACGCCCAACTCGCGGAAACAAGAGTAATGGTTGGTTACATTCTGCGTCTGGAAGCGGATGCGCGGAGAAATCTGCCCGGTCTCGAATATATCGTTGCAATACAGATTCAGGACAGCCTTTCCCTTGGCAAAGCCATAGCGCAAGGCGGCATTTACATTGCCGGAAACAGGCAGGTCGTAAATTCCCTGAATCGCTTTGCTGTGCACAAATCCGGTGACGGTCAGCTTCAGGTCGGGCTTGGTGGAAAGGGTGAAGGTGTTGTTCATTTGGGCGATGCCGTAACACTGTTTGCGGTCGAAGGGGATATCCCAAAAGTCGCTGTCTTTCTCGCGATGCCAGATGCCGATAAAGGTCAGGCGGGAATTCAACCAGTTCTTTACCTTAAAAGGCACTGATGCCTGTATGCCAAACTGTTGACGGTAGTCAAAGTTCAGGTATTTATAGATTTCAACCAGCCGTTGCGAGGACTGGTAAAGCGTCTGTACCGAGTAGTCCTTGGTGTGGCTGAACCAGGTGCTGAAGATGTACTTGCTCTTTAAGATATAGTTCATTTGAAACTCATAGCTTTGCGCAGGTTTCAGCAGAGGGTTGCCGTGAATCTCGGAATATCCGCCACCGATATAAGAAACGGCATCCTGCACGGCCCAATAGTCGGGATAGTGCTTATCGCTGCTCAGCGCAAGTTGCAGGATATGTCCGGGGGCAGGCATATAGTTCAGGTTGACGGTGGGATACCAATCCCACTGGTTCCAAACGGGCGTTTTATAACGCTCCACAGCCAGCGAGGCATCCAGCGAGAGTTTATCGCCGAAACTCTTGCTGAAACCTGCATAGATGTTCAGCGTTTCTTCCCGTTTGCGGGATTTCATATTAGTGAAGTTACCGGCGGAATTATCACCGGCTGCCAACGAAGTTGCATTTTCATCTCCCAACTGTTCGCCGGTCTCCGGGTCGTAGTAATATTGGTAACTGTTGTCGATGCCGGTGGTATAGACAATACCGTAATTCAGTCCCCAGCCCTTGCCCAGGCTGTGTTCCTGCGCCAGAAACATTTTCCAGCGGTTAATGCGCTGGCAGTCCTGTGTAAAGAAATCAAGCTCCTCGTTTTCCAGCAGGCGGCTGTTCAGCAACTGGTCGGACGGAGAACGGTAGTAAGTGAACTCCACACCGGCTTTCATGCCGAAAGGCGTGGAATAGTCCAGCCGGCCGTTGTGAAGCCAGTCGGTGCTGTTGCTCAACGTGGCGGACTGCTGCGAACCGTTGATATTCATCCGGTTGTGAGACGTTGTATAGTTACCGTTATAAACAAAGCTCAACTGATGGTCTTTAGCGATAGTATAATCGGCTCCCACCCGGAAACTATGCGTATGCGAACGGCCGCGGCGTACCTCATCGGTTGCCATCGGGTACACCGAGCCATCCGCCAAAGCGTGCATAGCATCTTTGTCCGTCGTAGTGTAAGTACGGCCGTGTTTGTGCGAGTAAAGAAAATCCGTTGAGAATTTATTTCCGTTATATAAAAGGCTGGCGCGCTCTTCAAAACCTTCGTAATGCTTCTGATTGTATTTGCCGTAGAGTTCGCCCTGCCAGGAAGAGGGACCGTCCGCGGTTTGCTTCAGTTGCACGTTGATAAGTGCGCCGCGCACCTGGTAGCGGGCGGGTGCGTTGTACATCACTTCGGCTTTTTCTATCCGGCTTGCGGGGATACTCCGCAACAGTGTGTAAAGCTGTTCGACGCTGAGGGTAGTCACTTTTCCGTTCAGAATGACGGTGACACCCTGTCCTGCCAGTTGCAAGCCGCCGTTCATCTCGGTTACGCCGGGAAGTTCCTTTACGGCATCGTAGGCATTGTCCACGGGCAGGTCGCGGATAAGCCGCGGCAAGTCATACACCAGTTTGCCTTGCGAGGCTTTGACTACGGGGCGTTCGCCGGTAATCATCACTTCGGGCAGGCTTTGGTAGATACTGTCCAGGCGGGCATCCGAGGTAATGATGCTGTCGGCGCTGAGGGTACGTTCTCCGCCGGTGATTTCCTGGGCGGAGATGCCGGCACTAAAAAGGCTGATTACTGATAACAGATAAAATCGTTTCATACGTATTCGATGCTTTAATTTATTGTATTTGATGTTTTAATTCGTTTTCACACCGCAAAGTACGGCATTACCCGCCCGACTTTGTGTTATCGCCTGCTTACCAAGTGTTATCTACTGTTACCGGAAGTGTTATTTAGTCTTATCGCACGATACACCGCACACCATAACTCCTTATCTTTGCCTGCACAAATATCAAGGAACCACCATGAAACTGCCTTTGAAATACATTGCCATACTCGTTATCCTGTCTTTGGCGGGTATCTTCTCCTACCAGGCCTACTGGCTCGGCGGGCTGTATCGCACCATGCGCAACGACCTGGAGCGCAACATCATAGAAGCCATGCGCATGAGCGACTATAACGAAATGATGATCCGTGTAGACAATCTGCGTACGGACAGTATCGACCACGGGGAAGTCAGCGTATCCGCCGGCTTCGAGAAGGACGACAAGGCAAGCCACACCTATGTGCGCAGCACTACTACCGTAGACCGCAACGGCCAGAAAGAAGAAACCTCCGCCCAACAGGTCATTCATCAGAAGAGCGATACCCTTTCGATGGGTATCTCGGACAATTCCTCCGTACAGGCTATTGTCACCCGTGATGACATTGCCGCCCCGGACTCCGACGACGTACTTTTCATAGAACGGAACAAAGACCGGAACAAGGCTCAATGGCTGAATGCCGATTCAGCCCAAAAGAAGCTGGAAGCCGCCGTAAAAGACACCGGTAATCCGCCCCAGGCCGCACTGAGGGCAAACAGCGGGCTGGATGTGATTCTGCGCGACCAGAACAGCATGCTGGAACTCGCCACATATCTCCAGCGCGGCCTGCACTCCGGCCTGGATGTCATCTCCGACCCCGATGCCCTTGTATACGACAGCCTGCTCACCTTTCAGCTCAAAGACCGGGGCATCACGCTGCCCCACCGCCTGGAGCATATCTATACGAACGACAAGGCCTCTCCCCATACGTTTACAGACACGCTTGCCGTGGCGGGTACTCCCGGATATGTTCCAAGCCCCGAAGCCAAGCTATACGAGTACGCTTTCGACATCAACACCCATCAGAGCTACCGCCTTTGGATGGAACCCGTTACCCCGTTGGTGCTGAAACAGATGTCGGGCATTCTGGCTACCTCGTTCGTTATCCTCATTATCCTCGGCTTCGCATTCTGGATACTTATCCGCACCATCTTACAGCAAAAGACGCTGGAGGAGATGAAAAGCGACTTTACCAACAACATCACCCACGAACTGAAAACCCCTATCGCCGTGGCCTATGCCGCCAACGATGCCCTGCTGAACTTTAACCAGGCGGACGAAAAGGCCAAGCGCGACAAGTATCTGCGCATCTGCCAGGAGCAGTTGCAACGGCTCAGCGGACTTGTCGAGCAGATACTCTCCATGAGCATGGAACGCCGCAAGACCTTCCGCCTGCATCCGGAACCGCTGTCCATGGAAAGCATTCTCGAACCGCTTATCGAGCAGCATAAACTGAAGGCGGAGAAGCCCGTGCATATCTCTACGGACATCGAGCCTGCCGGACTTACCCTCACGGCAGACCGTACGCACTTCAGCAACATCATCAGCAACCTGATTGACAATGCCATAAAATACTCGCCCGAAGCAGCGGAAGTAAACATCCGTTGCCGGCAAACCGCCTCTGCCGGACAAGGAGAGTTTGTTGAAATCGCCATCAGCGACCGTGGAACAGGTATCGCTCCCGAAAAGCAGAGCCACATATTCGATAAGTTCTACCGCGTTCCCACCGGCAATCTGCACAACGTGAAGGGCTACGGCCTCGGTCTGTTCTATGTCAAGACCATGACCGAAAAGCACGGCGGAAGCGTAACGGTAAAGAGCGAACCGGGCAAAGGAAGCACGTTCACTCTGAGGTTTCCGAACAGATAAAAGGAGTACCCGCCCGTTTCCTCCGGAAGAAACTCCGGTTTCCCTTAAGGGGAACGCGCGTTTCCTTTAAAGGGAACTGTCGTTTCCCCTAATGGGAACGGAAGTTTCTCCCGGAGGAAACGGAAGTTTACTTAGGAGAAACAGGAATATATCCCCGGAGTAAATACAGATATTACATAATAAACAAGAATAACAAGAAAGACAAGGATGTCATGGATAAAATAAAAGTATTGCTGGTTGAGGATGAAGAGACCCTCGCCATGATTATAAAGGACACGCTGGAAGGGCAAAGTTTCATTATCCACACCGCTGCCGACGGCGAGGAGGGGTTGCGCCTGTTCTTCGACCTGCGCCCCGATGTGCTGGTGGCAGACGTCATGATGCCCCGTATGGACGGCTTCGAGATGGTACGCCGCATCCGCCAGACCGACAAGCACACGCCGGTGCTTTTCCTCACTGCACGCTCTGCCATCAATGACGTTGTAGAGGGCTTTGAACTCGGCGCCAACGATTATCTGAAGAAACCTTTCGGCATGCAGGAACTGATTATCCGTATCAAGGCGCTGGCGGGCAAGGCTTTCAACTTTACGGAACCTGCTCCCAAAGAAGTCACCGACTTTGAAATAGGCAATTACCGGTTCAACCCCGTCACGCAACGGCTGTCGTATACAGGAACCGGTGCTGCTCCGCACGCCGATACGGAAATGGAACTCTCACACCGCGAATCGGAAATACTGAAACGCCTCTGCGAGAACCGCAATCAGGTGGTCAATACCCAGAATGTACTGCTCGACCTTTGGGGAGACGACAGCTTCTTCAACTCCCGCAGCCTGCATGTATTCATAACGAAGCTGCGCCACAAGCTGGCGCAAGACGACCGCATACGCATCGTAAACGTGCGGGGGATAGGCTATAAACTGATAATTAACTGATGCCGGCCTGATAGCTGCAATGCTTTTACGGACACTCGCCTGCCAAATCCGTAAATAGGATACAAGCTTCTGTAATCAGGGTATCTTCCCTTGTCTGTGGACGGGGCTTTCAGCATCCATTAAGGCATGGTTTGTTAGGAGAGTGTGGCGAAATACACTTGACGATTTCTTTTAGGCACGGATTTCACGGATTTTCTTTATTCTTTTTTTCCTAAAATCCGTGTAATCCGTGCCTAAAAAGAAACAAATAGCCAGTGAATTTTAGCTTTGGCACGAAGGCACATCGTGTATTACGACACACCTTCAAGGCTTATTGAAAATGTGATACCTTCTTACAAGAAAAGAAAAGCATAACAACGGCACAAACCGCAGAATTTGGTTTAGTATAAAGAATGAGAAATAATATAAAGAAGTTTCAGAAAATTGACGGAAAGGATTATCTTTGTCTGAGAAGAAAACAATAACCGTGCCCAATCATGAAACAAGTTTGTTTTTTTATCATCGCCCTACTGGCAAGCGCCGTTTCACTGCATGCCCAAACCGAAGCGAAGAGTGACAGCATACGCTCCCATAACCTGCCCGACGGTACGCCGCCCGAAGGGACATTCCTACCCGAAACAAAGAATTATGACGGCTTTCTCCTGGACATGAGCCTCATGAGAATGGAAGCTCCCCGCCTGCCCCGGTTTACGTTGGAAATACCGGATGCAAGCAAAGACTACAGCCGGATATTCCGTCTCAACCCGGACGCGACCTACTCGCAGGGGCTTTCAAATGTGTTCTCGCTCACCAACGCCACCGTTTACAGCATGAATCCGTTTGGGCTGACGGGCTTCTGGTCATCGCCGGAGAACCTGCAAATGGGCAGCTTCAAACTGAAGAACGGAATGCGTATCAATACATACGGCGAGTACGACAAGGACGGCTGGAAAGTTCCCAACCGTTCGGCATTGCCGTGGGAGAAGAACAACTTCAAGGGAGCATTTGAAATGAAATCCGCCAACGGTGCATTCGGCATACGCATCGAAGTACAGCAGGGTAACCGGACGCCGTTTTAACCGTAAACATCACAGACTGATATAATCAGATACAGCGGTTCGACCCTAACTAAAGCATAAGCTCCGGCTCTGCCGATCCTTTCTCCTTGCAGTACGCATATACTATTTCCAGAATGGTGTCTCCGTACTTCTCTACCCCTTTCTTCCCGAAATAAGGGATGCGGACAAGCATGTCCTTATCGGCAGGCAACAGGTTGCTGATGCCCAAAATGGCCTTTTGCTGGATGACCGTGTAGACCGGCAGCCCCAAACGGGCTGCTTCCGTATTTCTCCATGCCACCAGGCGGTCGTATAGTTCGGGATGCAGTACGTCCGAAGGCACTTGAACGGAAGATGCCGCCGTTTCTTTCCTCTTGCGATCCTGCATGTTCTTCTCCACCGTATCCGGCATGCTTCTCCGCTTCAGTTCCTCTTTGCCGGAGACAGCATGCTCGCCGATAGACAGTATGGCTTTCCGCTTCAAATACCCGGCTGTGCGGAATCCGTGTTCCGTTATGTATGCCAGCAGTCCGTCTTTCAACAGGAAAAGAGTATTCAGTTCCTCTTTGGCTGCATTCAGTTGCTTCTTCAGCACCTTATTATCCGTGGCAAGAGCGCGTGGCCCTATCAATACGGGATACAAAAGTACCATTTCATCTTTAAAGTAACCGGCTCCCGCAACAATCCGCTCCTGCAGGGTTTCGTCCGCAGCATAATCCTGTGCGGCGTCAATCAGGCGGTTGTACTGTATGCCGAACCTCTGCGCCACTTTTACCACCTTTTCGCGGAAACGCTCCACCGCCTCTTTGTAGGCGGCAAGCTGCTTGGGATAGAGTTTATAAAGATGTTCATCGACCAGCCGTACATAGCGCTGCAACGCTTGTGCCAGCGGCAGGAAATCAAACAGTTCCGACAGCAGTCCGTGAAAATAGGCACGTTGCAGTGAATGGAAGCGGTTTTCGTCCGGCTCGTTCCGGCGGGCTTCTTCCGTAAACCGGTCTACGGCACGGTCGCTGATAACAGCCTTTGCCGAAAGCGGTGCGCTGAGCACCAGGCCTTCCAGCGTCTTGCAACGGCTCAGTGCCACATACGTCTGCCCATGTGCAAAGGATGCGCTGGCGTCGATAATGGCACGCTCAAACGTAAGCCCCTGACTCTTGTGGATTGTAATGGCCCACGCCAGTTTCAGGGGAAACTGCCGGAAAGTGCCTTCAATATCTTCTACAATCTCCCTGCTGTCTTCGTCCAAGACGTATTTTGCATTCGTCCACTCCTCTTCCTGCAGCAGGAAAGTATGAAAGAACACAAAGAAGGTTGACATGGCAGCTAAAATGTTCGACGAAATCGCTCCCAAATATGCCGGCAGAAACGGCGGTTACCTCACCAATCATACCGTTGTAGTAGCGGTGCTCGCCGGAAGAGTCGTTCTTCACGAACATCACCTGAGCGCCTTCTTTCAGTTCGAGAACTTCGTCCGTGGGATATGAATATTCGGGAAACTTCCCCTCGACAGTAGCGCGAAACGCATAGGTACGTCCCGGAAGCTGTTCCAGTTCGTAGCTGTTGATGCGTTGCGCCTGATAGTTATGGGTGACCAGACGGATATATCCTTCCTCTTTCCGAGGTTGGAAGCCGGGGAGATAGCGGCGGTTCAGCGTTTCCAGCACCTGCGGGTCGCAATGGTTCTCACGGATGCGGTTCAGCAGTTCCAGGAAGTCTCCGTCATTCTGCCGGTATACGGTTTTAAGCTCGATGGTGCAATATTCCGTCTGCTTCAGCGCGCGGCTGGAGAAGAAATAGGGAGTGTCGTAGTACTTGCTGAGCATCTGCCATTCCTCGTCTTTCACCACGGGAGCCAACTGCTGCAGGTCGCCAATCATCAGCAACTGCACACCGCCAAACGGTTTGTAGGGGTCGCGGTAGCGGCGGAGCATTTCATCTACCGCATCCAGCAGGTCGGCGCGTACCATACTGATTTCATCAATCACCAGCAGATCCATGCTGCGTATGATATTGATTTTCTCCTTACCGAAACGGAAGCGGTAGCTTGCCTTTCCATTCGTGCTGAACGAACTTTCGGGCACATAAGGTGCAAACGGAATCTGAAAGAACGAATGGATGGTAACACCACCGGCATTGATGGCCGCTATGCCGGTGGGCGCAACGACTACCATACGTTTGGGACTTTCCTGCTTAAGCTTGCGCAAAAAAGTAGTTTTACCGGTTCCGGCTTTGCCTGTCAGAAAAAGATGAGTGCCTGTGCTTTCGATGAATTGCCACGCAAGCGCTGATTCGGGGTTCTGCTCCATTGTTCTTTTCGGTTTATTTTAGAACGGTAAAGGTAGTACAAATAAACCAAGGAAAAGAAAAACCGGCCGAATGTTTTTTGCCGCACGGACGGCATCCTTAAAAAAAGAGAATGTGTGTCAAAACTAAAGTCCGCTTACTATTTGTTTCTTTTTCAGGCACGGATTACACGGAAAACACGGATTTCACAGAAAAAGAATAAAGAAAATCTGTGAAATCCGTGTT
>ERZ773245.2283-NODE-2283-length-11016-cov-3.211568_pt1 | contig 11016 bp, 9 predicted proteins | sample MGYA00580988_ERZ773245 | MGnify/ENA primary metagenome ERZ773245 (study PRJEB29015, sample SAMEA2737792) | human gut metagenome | biome: human gut; feature: human-associated habitat; material: faeces | place: China | collected 2012 ... | reverse complement strand
GCTGTACCCGCAGTTCCGCACGGAACAGGCGCTGGAATACGCAAAGGACAGCGGTGTGCTGTTCAAAAGCGGCATTATGGAAGCGCTGCACCAGCTGGGGCTGTGCGATGCTGTGTACGGCAAGCTGTACAGTTATCTCTTTGGCTGGGAGCCGCGCGGCGTGGTGCTGCATCAGGTAAAATATCCCTCGGTGCAGGAAGTGATCGCCACGGCGAAAGCTGCCGGTGCGGTGCTGGTGTTTGCACACCCGACCGTTTACAAGAGCATGCCGCTGGTGCGTCAGCTTGCCAAAGAGGGCATCATCGACGGCATTGAGGTGGAGCACCCCCGCAACAGCCCGGAGGACAGGGCCGAGTGTGCTGCTCTGTGTGAGCAGTATGGGCTGATCCATACCGGAGGTACGGACTTCCACGGTGCAAACCATAAGGTGCCGCACCCGGTGGGTACCTGTACCACGGCGGACGATCAGGTGGCCCGCATTCTGGAGCTGGCCCACAAGCGCCGCGGTATTGATGTGTGACCCGGTCACATTGACATTCCGGCACGCTGCTCTATAATAGAAGCAGACGATCTTCGTCGGGATTTCTGTCAAAAAGAGAGGATTTTGAACTATGAGCAAGGAATTCAGCTTCCCGAACAGCGGCACCTGTTCCAAGCAGACCAACTTTGTGCTGAACGATGACCACACCATTGCGTCTATGGAGGTCATTGGCGGCTGCAACGGCAACCTGAAGGGCATCTGCCGTCTGGTCAAGGGCATGAAGGCCGAAGATGTGATCGACCGCATGGAGGGCACGCTCTGCGGTTTCCGCAATACCAGCTGCCCGGATCAGATCGCCAAGAACCTGAAAAAGGCTCTGGCCGAAATGGACTGAAAAAATCAAACAGCGAAGGGGGAGATGCCTGCGGGTATCTCCTTTTTGTTTTCCCATCCCGACAGAAAGAGATGTTTTTTTTCTGCGCTTCGGGGCTATACTTCTTGTGAAAACGAATTTCATCAGCAAGGAGCGGGCAAATGAGTATTTGGGAAAAACTTGGCTTTGGCGGGTACAAGGGCTTTTCGCACGAGTCGGATCAGCTGCTGCGCAGTGCGGTGGAGCTTGCCGGGAACCTTGGCTGCGAAAAAGCCGATACCGGCCACCTGCTGCTGGCGATCCTGCAGCAAGATCACGGGGCGGCAGCACGGTTTCTGGAGGGCAAGCAGATCCGGGAACCGGAGGTGCGCCGTCAGCTGGCCGAGAGCCGCCGCGCACCGGCTTTGCATCTGGATCGCTACGCCCTTGCGCCGGACCTCAAGCGCACCATGGATTACGCCATCATCGGGGCACAGAACGCGCACCTGAACCGGGCCGAGCCGGAACATCTGCTCTGCGCCATGCTGGAGGATGACGGCTGCACAGCAGGCATCCTGCTGGCATCCATGGGCGTGCAGCTCACAGATGCCGTGCGGGAGTGCCGCCAGCTGTCCGGGCAGTTCGTACTGCCGTATCAGACGCGGACCACGGTCAGTGCGCCGCGCGGCAGCCGCGCCAGTGATAAGTACTGCCGGGATCTGACCCGCCGTGCTGCGGAACGGGAACTGGACCCGGTGTTCTGCCGGGAAGCAGAGCTGGACCGCATGGTGGAGATCTTATGCCGCCGTCAGAAGAACAACCCCTGTCTTGTGGGGGAGCCGGGCGTGGGCAAGACCGCCCTTGCCGAAGGGCTGGCCCAGCGCATTGCCACGGATCGTGTGCCCCGTGCGCTCAAGGGCCGCCGTCTGCTGGCACTGGATATGGCCAGCTTGGTGGCGGGCACCAAGTACCGGGGCGATTTTGAGGAGCGGCTGAAAAACCTGCTGGAAGAGCTGGTGCGGGACGGCACCGCCATCCTGTTTATCGACGAGTTCCACACCATCGTGGGTGCCGGTGCCGCCGAGGGCGCCATCGACGCCGCCAGCATCCTGAAACCGGTGCTTGCCCGGGGCGAATTGCAGCTCATCGGCGCCACCACCAATCAGGAGTTCCGCACCCATATCCAGAAGGACGCCGCGCTGGAACGCCGCTTTGGTCGGGTACAGGTGGAGGAACCCACCCCCGCACAGGCGGTGGAGATTCTCAACGGCCTTGCGCCCCGCTACGAGCGATACCATAACGTGCGCCTGCCGCCCCAGACCTTGCAGGCGGCGGTGGAGCTTTCGGTGCGGTATCTGCCCGGGCGCTGTCTGCCGGATAAGGCCATCGACCTTGTGGACGAAGCCTGTGCGGCGGCGCGCATCCTTGCCGAAAAGGAGCAGCGCACCCAGCCGGTGCTCACCCCGGAGGATATCGCCCGGGTGGTGGCAGCCGCCAGCGGCGTGCCCGCCCAGCGGGTGGGCGAGCAGGAGCGGGAGCGTCTGGACAAGCTGGAAAGCCGCCTGAATGCCGAGATCGTCGGTCAGCAGCGAGCGGTGGCGGCCGTGGCTGGAGCCATCCGGCGCAGCCGCACCGGTCTGGGAGAGCCGGGGCGTCCCATCGGTGCTATGCTGTTTTTGGGGCCTACCGGCGTGGGCAAGACCGCACTGGCGCGGGCACTGGCGGTCAGCTGGTTCGGCAGCGAGAAGGCACTGCTCAAGTTCGATATGTCGGAGTATCAGGAGCAGCACACCGCCGCCCGGCTGCTGGGTGCGCCGCCGGGATACCTCGGCCATGACGAGGGCGGGCAGCTGACCGAGGCTGTGCGCCGCCGCCCGTACAGCGTGGTGCTCTTTGACGAGATCGAAAAGGCGCACCCGGATATCCAGAATATCCTGTTGCAAATTTTGGAGGACGGTCAGCTGACCGATGCCATGGGCCGCAAGGCAGATTTCCGCAACACCATCGTGCTGCTTACTTCAAATTTGGGTGCACGGTTTCTGGCGGGGCAGAACGCGCCGCTGGGCTTTGCTGCTGGGGCAGAAGCCGTGTTTGAAAAGCAGTCCGCGCAGGCTGTGGAGGAAGCTAAAAAGTGGTTCCGCCCGGAGCTGCTGGGGCGGCTGGACGAGGTGATCGTGTTCCGCCCGCTGGCGGAAGAAAACCTCTGCGCCATTGCAGAAAAAATGCTCTGTCAGCTGGAGCAGCGCGCCGCCCGCAGCGGCTACCGACTGCGCCACACCCCGCAGGTGGGGGCGGCACTGGCTGCCCGGGCGCAATCGGCCTACGGTGCGCGGGAACTGCGCCGTCAGGTGGACAGGGCGGTGGAGCAGGCACTTGCGAACCGCATTGCCGCCGGGACGGCCTGCGTGGGGCAGCACTGGACGGCAGACTGTGCCGCCGATGGCAGCATCGTTTTGCGGGAGGATGAGACCATAACCCTATAAGAAAATAGCAAAATAGCGTTTTCGCTTGCAACCGGCACGGTTTTCGACTATTATAGAGGAAATAGAGTTACAACAGGGAGGACCCCGATGCACACGCTGTTTCTTCTAAACCCCGCAGCCGGAAAGGCCGACTGTACCCGCACCCTGCCGCAGCAGATCGCGGCGGCTGCTGCCGGTGCCGGGCTTGCCCCGGAGGACTACACCATCCGCGTCACCACCCACGCAGGCCATGCCCGGGAGCTGTCCCGCGCTGCCGCCGCTGCCGCCCAGAAGGCCGGGGTGGAGCTTCACATTTTTACCGCCGGTGGTGACGGCACCTTCAACGAGGCGCTCACCGGCGCTCACGGCTTTGACAAGACCGCCGTGGGCTGCCTGCCCTATGGCAGCGGCAACGACTTTCTGCGCACCTACGGTACAAAGGAGGAGTTTCTGGATCTGGACGCCCAGCTGGCCGGCGGGGTGGTGCCCATCGACCTGATGCGCACCAGTCTGGGGCTTTCTGCCACCATCTGCGCCGCCGGTCTGGACGCACAGGTGGCCTACGGCATCCCCAAGTTCCGGCGCATCCCGCTGTGCGGCGGCGAGGCAGCCTATGCGCTGTCCATTGTTCAGCAGCTGTGCGGGCATATCGGCCGCAGGGTGGAGTACGTCATTGACGGCGAGGTGCTGACCGTGGACTGTCTGATGTGCGCAGTGTGCAATGGCCGCGCCTACGGCGGCGGTTTTATGGCCGGGCCGGAGGCACAGCCGGATGACGGCTGGCTGGATGTGTTCATCGTGCGCAAGGTCAGCCGCCGGGTCATTGCAAAACTGCTGATGTTGTACAAAAACGGCCAGCACTTTCAAAACGGCCAGCTGACCGAGGCCGCAAAGCCCTACTTTATCTACCGCCGCGCAAAATCGGTCAGTCTGCGGGCAGCAGATGGCCGCGGACCCATCATTGCCACAGTGGACGGCGAGTGCGCCCCCTGCAAGCAGGTGTCGGTGCAGGTGCAGCCGCTGGCAGGCCGCGTGCTGCTGCCGCTGCCCGCCTACCAGCGCTTTACCGCCAAAAAAGCGGCTGTGAAGTAAAGAAATAAACCATCAGACCCAAACAAGGCCGCTGCACATTGTTCCGTGCAGCGGCCTTGTGTTTTACTGTTATGCGCCGGTTTGGGTATGGCGCTGCCGCACCCGGCGTTCCAGCGCCTTGTAAAAGCTGCTCAGGCAGAGCGTGAGTAAAAATACGGTCAGGGTCCAGACCACAGGATGTACCGTAAAGCTGAACTTGTCCGCAGTCCACTCCATATACCGGATCAGCACCTGATGAATCAGAAAACCGTAAGGGGACAGCCCGGCCAGCCACAAAAACGGCTTTGCGGAAAGCAGCCGGGAAATCACTCCCTTGCCCACGGCGAGCAGCCAGACCAGCAGCACCGCAGAGGGGGTGAACAGCACATTGTACCGGAAGGCCACCGCGCCCAGAACCCCCACCTGCCTGGCGGCGATAAAAAGGCAGCCGCTCGCAAGTAGCACAGCAGCAAGCTCCAGCAGGGAGAAAGCACCGCCCGGCAGGCCGCTCTCCTGTTTGCGGCTGTGGTAAAGGCAGCCCATGCAGCAGCTGATGGTAAAATCTCCCGCCCGGAACACAGGGCACAGATAGGTCAGGTAAAAGGCCGCCTTTCCGCTGAGCCCGGCTTTCCAGAAAACAAAGGACGCAAGGCACTGTGCGCAGAAGATCACGGCGGCAATGCAGCGCAGCCTGCGGACATCCGCCTTTTTCAGTACGGCGAGAAGCGGGGGAAAGATGGCATACAGAAAAGCCTGTACCGAAAGATACCACGCCACTCCGTTCAGGCAGAACCAGAAACGGCTGGAGGGAATCCATGTTTGCAGCAGAAAAATGCTTACAACAAGCTGCGCTGCACAGGAGAGCACCCCGCGGGCAGAGGGCTGCGCCAGAAGCCCCTTCAGCACAAATAACAACGCGGCAGCCATCATTATAAGGTGCAGCGGGTACAGCTTTCGTATTTTTTTAAGAGAGAAAGCTATGGCAGACCGCAGTCCCGGTGCTGTGCGCGGGCGGTCGTAATAGTTGCAGGTCATCAGAAAACCGGACAGCGCCACGAATACCGTGATCGCCCACGGCCCCAGCCACGGTGCCCCGCAATGGGAGAGCACCACGCTCAGAAATGCGACTGCCCGCAGCCCCTGCAAAGATGAGATCAGCTTTTTGTCTGTCAAAGTATCCTCCGTTCTGCCGCAAAGCGCGTCAGCTGTGTTTTTGTAATGCGCTATAAGTATAAAAAAGACGGCGCGTCCTGTCAAGAACACACCACTTTTTTGCGTAGTAGGGTGCGATTTTTGGACGTCATAAATTCTTAACAAAGAAAAATTGCAAAACCCCTTGATTTTTCAGAGCAAGATGAGTACAATACAATTAGCACTCAGAGAAAAGGAGTGCTAAACCGCTGCGGAGCACACACGAAGCCCCCGCAGGACGTAACAAAGTTTCAAATAAATTCAATATAATTGGAGGGCAAGAATTATGAAGATCATTCCTCTTGCAGACCGTGTTGTCATTAAGACTGTTGAAGTTGAGGAGACCACCAAGGGCGGCTTGATCCTGACCGGCAGCGCAAAAGAGAAGCCGCAGGTGGCACAGGTAGTGGCTGTCGGCCCCGGCGGTGTCGTGGACGGCAAGGAAGTCAAGATGACCGTCAAGGTCGGCGATAAGGTCCTCACCAGCAAGTACTCCGGCACCGAAGTCAAGGTGGACGGCGAAGAGTGCACCATTGTGCGCCAGAGCGACATTTTGGCTGTTGTGGAAGACTGAAACTGAATTTTCCCTTTTCAATTGAGCTTGTATTATAAAGGAGCGATGTATTATGGCAAAGCAGATCAAGCAGGGCGAGGACGCCCGCAAGGCACTGTGTGCCGGTATTGATACCCTGGCTAACACCGTTAAAATCACCCTCGGCCCCAAGGGCCGCAATGTGGTGCTGGGCAAGAAGTTCGGCGCACCGGTCATCACCAACGATGGCGTGACCATTGCCAAGGAGATCGAGCTGAAGGACGAGTTCGAGAACATGGGCGCACAGCTGGTGCGTGAGGTCGCAACCAAGACCAACGATGCCGCAGGCGACGGCACCACCACCGCAACCGTTCTGGCACAGGCCATGGTCACCGAGGGCATGAAGAATGTCACCGCCGGTGCAAACCCCATGGATATCCGCCGCGGCATGAGCAAGGCTGTTGCCAAGGCTGTTGAGACCATCAAGGCCCACAGCCAGAAGGTCAAGGACAGCAACGATATCGCCCGCGTCGGCACCATTTCTGCCGGTGACCCCGAGATCGGCCGCCTGATCGCCGAGGCTATGGAGAAGGTCACCTCCGACGGTGTCATCACCATCGAGGAGAACAAGACCACAGCCGAGACCTACAACGAGATCGTGGAAGGTATGCAGTTTGACCGCGGCTACCTGACCCCCTATATGGTCACCGATACCGACAAGATGGAGGCTGTTCTGGACAACGCCGCCGTCCTGATCACCGATAAGAAGATCAGCGTCATCCAGGATCTGGTCCCCCTGCTGGAGCAGGTCATGCAGAACGGCATGAAGCTGCTGATCGTGGCTGAGGACATCGAGGGCGAGGCTCTGTCCACCCTGATCGTCAACCGCCTGCGCGGCACCCTGAACGTCTGCGCTGTCAAGGCTCCCGGCTTTGGCGACCGCCGCAAGGAAATGCTGCAGGATATCGCCATCCTGACCGGCGGCACCGTCATCAGCAGCGACCTGGGCTATGAGCTCAAGGACGCTACCATCCAGCTGCTGGGCAGCGCCCGCCAGGTCAAGGTTGGCAAGGAGAACACCACCATCGTCGGTGGCGCTGGCGATAAGCAGGCCATTGCTGACCGCGTTGCCCAGATCCGTTCCCAGATCGCTTCCGCTACCTCTGACTTTGACCGTGAAAAGCTGCAGGAACGCCTGGCCAAGCTGGCTGGCGGCGTAGCTGTCATCAAGGTCGGCGCTGCTACCGAAGTTGAGATGAAGGATAAGAAGCTCCGCATCGAGGACGCCCTGAACGCAACCAAGGCTGCTGTTGAAGAGGGCATCGTTGCTGGCGGCGGCACCGCTACCATCAACGCTATTCCCGCTGTTGATAAGCTGGTCAGCGAGCTGGAAGGCGATGAGCGCACTGGCGCTAAGATCGTCCGCAAGGCTCTGGAAGCTCCTCTGCGCCAGATCGCCGCAAACGCTGGCCTGGAAGGCAGCGTTATCATCAACAACATTCTGCAGGCCGGCAAGCCCAACTACGGCTATGACGCCCAGAAGGAAGAATATGTTGACGATATGATCGAAGCCGGCATTGTTGACCCGACCAAGGTCACCCGCTCCGCTCTGGAGAATGCTTCCAGCGTTGCCGCTATGGTTCTGACCACCGAAAGCCTGGTCGCTGACCTGCCGGAGCCCCCGGCACCGGCAGCCCCCGCCGGCGGTGACATGGGCGGCATGTACTGATTTAATAGCCGCACCGCATAAAGTAATATGTAGGGCCGCAGTCCGTAAGGGCTGCGGCCCTTTTTGCGGTTTTGCAGCCAATAAGAGCAGAAATAATAAAGTGAAAGATAAAATAAATATAACATCGTACAATCCATGCGGATGTGTCTTTTTTTCGCTTGATTCTGCACCGCAAAACTGGTATGCTTTTCAAGTATGCTATGTGTATTGTACATGATGGCACGATGGAACGCGGAGGTACGGGAATGCCGGAGCAGAACAATAAGCTGAAACTTGTGCGCGCGGTGATGTTGTGCGTTACATTGGCCATCATGGCGGCAATCTTTCTGTTTTCCGCCCAGCCGGGGGAGAGCTCCTCTGCCCTCAGCCAGCAGATAACGGAAAAAGTGGAATCCACCGCGGCTCACCGCCTGACCCCCAAGTGGTTCAGCAGCCAGAACGACAATGCCAACATTCGCAAGTGGGCACATGTTTATATTTACTGTGCTCTCGGTGTCAGCACCGCCGTCACCGTCCATCTGTTTGGCAGCGCAGGCAAAGCGGGCGGGGCCAAACAGCTTGTGCAAGAAGCACTGATCAGCGCTGTGACCTGTACCGCCTATGCAGGCACTGATGAATTCCACCAGCTCTTTATCCCGGGCCGCGCCGGAATGATTCAGGATGTCGGCGTGGATGCGCTCGGTTTTTTGCCCTGCATTGCCATCACTTTTCTGGTCACTGCCTGGCTGCGGCACAAAGCGGCCAAAACACAACAATAAAAATAACAACACCACCTGCCGGGGCAGGGAAAGCAACATTGCGCTGCTTTCCCACACGCCCGGCGGGTGGTGTTGTTTGTGGTCTGTTTTAGGGTTTATCTGAAAAGTTGAAAATTTAGTCTATTTCTACAAGCACCGCCGAATTTTGCGTTAAAAAGCCTTGGAGTCCACAAAGGATTCCAAAGCTCTTTGCCTTAAATCCTGCTTGTGTTTGCGAAATATCCGTCATTTTCTTTGACTTCAGATACACCTTAACCTTTCAGGGCAATGGCGTGTACTTCGGCCAGCGGGCCGTCTCCGCGCAGGTAGAGGGTCACATATTTCATCTGCCCGTCCGCCCCGTAATCTTCCAGCTCATCGCGCCCAATGATCTGCCGCGCCGTGTGCTCAGCTCCGGCGGTATCCGTGCTGCGGCTTTCCAGCAGGATAAATTCAGCGCCCGGCAAAAATTTCAGCTCTTCCGGCACCGCAGCGGCGGGGTAGTCGGCCTGTCCCAATACCCCATAATCCGCATCCATCTGCAGCACCCGCACCGCTTGGGCAGCATACAAAAAGGAAAGTTTGGCGGTAAAACCCTGCTCGGTTTTGCTGGTGCCGTCCCAGCTGCTGCTTTCGGTCTGTGCCGCGCTGACCGAGAGGGACAGGCTGGAATCTTCCAGATTTTGCGTGCTGCAGGTTACGCGCTGGCCCTCCGCCAGGTAGATCTGCCCGTCCGCTGTCTGGTATACCGGGCTGAATGTAAAGCCGGTAATATCTCCACGAATCTGGCTGATATCGGCATACAGCGTGCCGGTCATGCTCTCGGTGGTTTCACTGCCGTTGTATGCGCTGTTGTAGGCAAGGCCGCTGAAATACGGGTCGGCCCCACTGCCAAGATAAACAGTATCGCCGTCCTCCTCCGCCGTGTTCTGGCACAGCGCATAACCGGTCACATTGGGGAAAATATTCCGCCACTGCGCACCCTCCGGCCGGTCGGCGCTGCTCCAGTCCGCGTACAGATGGACAGGGGAACGATCACCGGAAAGAAAATGCTCGGAAAAATGGGGGATGCTCTCCCATGTGGCGTACCCGCCGATCAAAGTATCCTGCCCTGCCGCGCCCTGCGGTACCGCCAGCCGGCAGCCGCCCAACAGGCAGGCCAGGGCAGCGGCACCCGCACAGAATAACATATTACGTTTCATCACAATCACCTTCGTCCAGTTCGCCGTCAAATTTCAAAATATCGCCAACATCACATTGCAGATAGTAACAGATGCGGTTGATGGTGTGGAACCGCACACCTTTGGCTTTTCCGCTGCGCAGGATGGAAAGGTTTGCTTCGGTAATGCCCACCCTGGCGCAAAGTTCTTTGGCCGTTATGCCGCGTGCCCGCAGCTGTTCATCCAGATACACTTTGATCGCCATCAGATGAACCCCTCGTTTTCTTCCCGCAGGGCGCAGCCTTCGGCCAGCCAGCGGCTGAACAGCAGCGCCGCTACCGCAAACAGAACGGGCAGCAGGGCAATGTGCAGCCCGCTGTTCAGCTGGTGCAGCTGCCCGGCGGCGCAAAGCTGTACTGCCAAAAACACTGCTTGTACTGTAACATCCACCGCCGCAGCTCCGCCGGCCAGTGTGCCGCAGTGCGCGGCGGCCTGTGCCATGCCGGGGGCAAAACGATCCGCCTTGGCGAGCTTAACCAGCTGCAGCAGCCCATGTACAATGCCAAGGTTCAGCAGGGCAGGCAGGCTTTGCACCAGCCAGCCACAGACCAGAAATAAAGCGGTGGGGTTCAGCGTGCCGAAAGCTGTATTGTCCAGCATGGTGTTTGCCTGCCGCACGGCGGCAATCTGCCCGCGCAGATCCAGCACCCCCACGCCAAACACGGAAACAACAAACGCGCCGTCCAGCAGGCAAAGCCCTATCTGCATCCCGTGCAGCAGGCTGCTGGTGTTCAGGCTGCGCCGATGCAGCGCCCCCAACAGCAGCCAGACGGCACAGGCCAGCGCAACGGCCCAAATCAGCTGCCCCAGCATGGCCACGACAACTTCTTGCGGCAGGTCGCCCATCCGCTGGGCCAGCAGCCCCGGATTGATGAGGAAATAGAGCGCAGGCCCCAGCACCGCGCTGAACCCAACCAGCGGCCAGTGGTGCCGGATATCCCGCAGCGCAATCCCAGCGGGCAGCAGGCAGAGCAGGGCATACAGCCCGCAGGCCGCCACATTGCCCACACTGCCGCTTAACGAAAGCACCCGCAGCCCGGCCCCGATGCTGGCCCAGGGGAACGCCAGCCACCCGGCCTCGACCGGTGCGAACCATGCCCCCAGCGCACAGGCCGCGGCAAGCCCCGCCAGCCCGCCATAAAATACACGGAAACGCTTCATCGCTTCCACATCCTTTCTGATTTTGCTTGGGCAACACCGCACAATTCCCGCCTTGCGGCTTAAGCACCGCTCCGGCAGCT
>ERZ773245.2258-NODE-2258-length-11111-cov-12.556440_pt1 | contig 11111 bp, 12 predicted proteins | sample MGYA00580988_ERZ773245 | MGnify/ENA primary metagenome ERZ773245 (study PRJEB29015, sample SAMEA2737792) | human gut metagenome | biome: human gut; feature: human-associated habitat; material: faeces | place: China | collected 2012 ... | reverse complement strand
AGTGATCCACACCCAACGCCTGAAATCAGATCCAGGGGGTAATCTGCTCTCCTGATTCAGGAGAGCTTATGGTCACTTTTGAGACAGTTATGGAAATTAAAATCCTGCACAAGCAGGGAATGAGTAGCCGGGCGATTGCCAGAGAACTGGGGATCTCCCGCAATACCGTTAAACGTTATTTGCAGGCAAAATCTGAGCCGCCAAAATATACGCCGCGACCTGCTGTTGCTTCACTCCTGGATGAATACCGGGATTATATTCGTCAACGCATCGCCGATGCTCATCCTTACAAAATCCCGGCAACGGTAATCGCTCGCGAGATCAGAGACCAGGGATATCGTGGCGGCATGACCATTCTCAAGGCGTTCATTCGTTCTCTCTGTCAGCGCCAGTGATATAAGACGGTAATGGGGATGCGGACGATTCCCTGGAACCAGAGTCGGGGTTCCGCAGGTGCGCGCACTCTGGCAGATATGCTGACTCAAAATGGCATCCCGGTGAGCCGTTATCGTGCCGGGCGGCTGATGAAATACCTGAACCTGAGCAGTTGTCAGCCCGGAAAACATCAGTACAAAAATGCCCGCCAGGAGCACACCAGCCTGCCGAACCTGAACCACCCTAATTTTCCTAGAGAGTGTTTTATCTGTGAACTCAGGCTGCCAGATCATTGTTTCCGATAGAAACATAATAATCTTTTTCTGCTTCTGCCGGAGGGATGTAGCCCAACCTTTCCAGTAATCGTCGATTGTTATACCACTCGACCCACGTTAGTTTGGCCAGTTCCACTTCTGCACGGTTTTTCCAGCTCTTACGGTGTATTACCTCCGCTTTGTAAAGCGTAGTGGATCAGTAATTCAGGACACCTCGAAATCCTGTTAATGTTAAAACAGTGAAAATGAGGTGATGCATACTCAAAACTCGTCGGACTAAACGTACCTTTTCCCCGGAGTTCAAGCTTGAAGCTATCGAACAGGTGGTTAAATACCAGCGTGATGTCAGAGAAGTTGCGCTGGCACTCGAGCTCAACCCTGACCATTTGAGTAAATGGATACGGTTGTATAAGCAGGAACTTCAGGGTATTGAGCCCGCTGGTAATGCTATTACCCCTGAACAACGCGAAATTCAGCAGCTTAAAGCGCAGATAAAGCGCCTTGAGATGGAAAAAGAAATACTCAAGCAGGCTGCCGTGCTGATGAGCGAAATCCCCGGAAAGCTGTCGCGCTACTCACATGGCTGAAAGCAAAGCGGCCAGTGCGGGTTCTTTGTCATTTATTCGGTATTCACTGTAGCGTTTATTACGCGCAGGTGAAGCGTCCTGTTAATGTGCAAAGAATTGAATTACGAAGTCGGGTGAGGGCTTTCCATGCTCTCAGTCGTGGCGCATCCGGTAGCCGGGCAATCAGTCAGATGTTGCGCCAGAGTGGCGTTGATGCAGGCCGGTGACTGGCACGACGACTGATGCGGGAATACGGGCTAACAAGTCGACAGCCGGTTAAACATCACTACCGGGTAAACGAAGACAAAAGTCCGCCATTGCCAAATTTACTGAACCGGCAATTTAACCCCGCCGCACCAAACCGCGTCTGGTGCAGCGACATCAGTTTTATTCGCCTGCAGGACAAATGGTGTTATCTCGCGCTCGTTGTTGATTTATATTCACGGCGGATTATCGGTTCAGCCCTCTCATTAACCGCTGATGCTGAGTTGGTGTGTAGGGCTTTGCGTAATGCACTGGAAACACGACCGCGTGATGGCCGCCTGCTGTTTCATTCAGATCAAGGTGTTCAGTATAAAAGCAATAAATACAGAAAGTTACTCTGGCGTTATGGGGTAATGCAAAGTATGAGTCGCCGAGGGAATTGCCTGGATAATTCGCCGATGGAAAGAGTCTTTCACAGCCTTAAAAGTGAATGGCTTCCGAAAGGTGATTATGGTGATTTTAGCCATGCGGTACGCGATATAAACCAGTGGATTAATGGTTTTACAACGTTTATCGACCTCACACGAACAACGATGGTTTACCGCCTTGCTTACATGAAGAAAAGTGGAAACAGGTTATCCCGGTGCCCTGATTTTGTGATCCACTACAGTCCCTCTGACAGATATAAGCTATATCAGGTAGATGGAAAGCAGGATGATCTCCAACCGGCCCCGGCATCGTGAACCGTTATCGGCAGTGACTGACGATACTATACGTAACTGACTGAAGCAAACTATCAGACGGGCCGAAGCGGACGGGAGACACTTTTCGATTCCGGTCACACGGCGCAGCTATATTATGCACATGCTCTATCACTGCCAGCCGAGAAAAGTTATCTAGGCATTGGTCGATAACAGTGATCCATATTCGATGGAATGTTTATACGCAGGAGTTTGCGCTGGATATGGCTGCCACACTGGCTGTACCTTTCACAGGTGACGGACGAGATGCAGCAGAGCTCCTTCGCACACAGCCTCTCCTGAAGGGACAGAATACGCACTTCCTTATATAAGTTGTGGTAAGCAAAGCAAACATAACATAAGCTGCAGCAAGTATATAAGCTGTAATGAGTAAGTCGTATTTTCTGAGAAGGAGAGATACTTCAACGGGATAACTGACGTCAGGAACAGACAAATGGCAGCTCCCCCCCAGGCAATACAGCTGGCACAGAATATAAACTGCAGTGAGCAGGTCACTCACTGCATCGGTTAACATAAGCTGTAGTCAGTAAAGGATCTATCTTTCCTGACTACAGCTTATGTTGAGCGAGATTTGAAGAGTTTTTCCAAGTCATTCAGCGTGATGCCAAGTTTTTCAAGCAGGGCAAGTTTCTCCGCAATCTCCGAACTGACTTTTTTCGCAGGTGAAAGTGGTAATGGATTTTCCTTACTCTCATCATTCGGCGCTTTTAACCGGGGACGCCGGTAGTGAATACAGAAGAATTTTGTTCGCCCCCGCTGGATCTCCGTGTAATCAAGATATCCAATCTCGCGCAACTGCTCCATTGCCCGTCTGACCGTCTGGTTCTGGGAGAATACCGGAGATTTAAGATTGAGGCGTGCCCGCAGCCGCGCCAGCGATATCGGTGCCGGATCCCGCGGCAGACTTTCTATAAAGGTGTAAAGAGCCTGGGCAGACTCCCGCCGTTTCAGGGCATTAATCGCCTTAAGCTGAAGAAGCACTTTTCTATCAAACTGGTACAGTTCAAACAGGCGGGGATCAGCCTGTAACTGAACAATATCCCGTTCAGTATCGTAGTAGGCTGACTGTACCAGATGGGTGATGTATTCCCGGGTATGCTTCTCATCGGTGCGGGAAAACGAGATCACTGTACCGGCAATGCGCTTCAGGGAAGAGCTGATTCGTTCACGAAGCCTGCGCGATGACTGGCTTGAAGGTATACCGCACAGTTTTGCAAATTCGACAAAAGGCAGTTCAACTTTATCACCAATCACATTATGACGGGCAAAGGAATGAATGATCCCCACCCAGGTTTTGAAATCGTTATCCATATCCAGTCGGGGGCCGGTGATTTCAACCTTATCGAATCCCTCTGCCCGGGCTAGGGAAAGACGCGTCAGTTCTTCCGTGGCATCGGTGCGTGCAAGTGTATTTTTTTTACTGTTCTTTAGTGACTTAAGGGTCGGTACAAACACCCCAAGACGCATCAGGACCACAGGTTGTACAGTGTTATTATTGTTTGGTGTCAGTGTCACCAGCTCACCGGAGGACTTATCCACTTCGCTGAACAGTTTTTTAATGTCTGAATTTTCGTTTTCCAGAAAGCCTCCTGCCTGTGGACAGTAAAAGAATAAACAGAAAATAGGGTATCAGAACCCCGCTAAATGACTGAAAAAAAGCTTTCAGCCCGTATTTAACAGATTATTATGACCTACTGACCATAGTTTATGCCATTAACTAACTTTAGTATATACATTACTGAATACAGCTTATCATAAACCTGTTACAGCTTATCAGTAACATACCATAGCTTATGTGATCATCGTCCAATGCCATAAGTGATAAGGTTTACAGCTCTGTCGGGATCTTTTATGGATCGTATATTGATCATTTGTGGATCGTTTTCTGGATCGAGCCTATTAATATGTGGATAAATCATTCAGTAAAAACAGTGTACACAACCATTTTATGTGTGGACTTCAGAGCGTACCTGCTCACAGCAACTAAGGATACATTGCGCTTCCTCGCCGGTTCGCGGGCTTAGCCCGGTCACCGGTCTGCGGCGAGCACCGAAAGCATACAGGCAAAAGTTGCTGATATTCCAATAATGTAAGACGACAATAACTCAGCCCGTTCTGGTCGGTGAATAAAAAAAGGCCAATAGGCAAAAAACAACATTCGGCACTATCACACATGCAAAGACCCTCTGGGAACTATATGGAACAGCATGCTTGTTCCTCTGTTGAAAGAGAGAGCTGGTCTACAAGGTTTGTCGGACTTTACCGAACTGAAAGGTGTAGTTGCCACCATCGCCAGTAATTTGTTGGCACATAAGCTGTATCATTTCCGTCTGGAATGGATCCACTGGAACTGGATACGGGTTGTGCTGGGTAATGAGAGCTTCTCTTCTCTGGCTGAAGATCTGCAGGAAGCCCTCGGACTACAGGGCTAAGATGAACACTGCGAGCTGACAGAGCGCTATGCCGCTCTCTGTCAGCACTACGGAATGCAGGACGTACACAATAATGCCGGCTGGAGCCACGAAGAAAATGGTTCGGTTGAAAGTGCCCACGGACATCTGAAAAGGCGTATCTGTCAGGCACTGATACAGCAAGGCAGTAACAACTTCAGCACCATAGAAGAATATCAGGCCTTCATCACTCAGCAGGTTATGCGGCACAACCGTAACAATCAGAATCTAGTCAAGGAAGAACATCTTCATCTGAAACCGCTGACGGTGAGAGTTAGCCGCAGCTGTACCATCAATGTGAAGTATGTTGTCTACAACGTACCTTCCCGGCTTGTAGGTCAACTGTTACGTTGGCAGCAGCGAGACCATGATCAGCCCTCGTGTCAGACCAGAAAAAGGGAAGACGCGGGCCCGTCGTATCGACTTCCGACATGTGGTCGACAGTCTGGCGAAAAAGAGTAGTGGCGCGGTAATGCAGGACACCTCGAGATCCTGTTAATGTCAAAACAGTAAAAATGAGGTGATGCATGCTCGAAACTCGTCGAACTAAACGCATCTTTTCCCCGGAGTTCAAGCTCGAAGCTATCGAGCAAGTAGTTAAATACCAGCGAGATGTCAGAAAAATCGCGCTGGCACTTGAGCTCAACCCTGACCATTTGCGCAAATGGATACGTCTGTATAAGCAGGAACTTCAGGCTATTGAGCCCGCTGGTAATGCCATTCCCCTTGAACTGCAAGAAATTCAGCAGATTAAAGCGTCTTGAGATGGAAAAAGAAATCCTAAAGCAGGCTGCTGTGTTGATGACGACATCCCCGGCAAGCTGTCACGCTAATCACACGACTGCGGCGAGCACTAGCGATAATTAGTGACTGAGGTATGTGCTCTTCTTCTGCTCTCCTTTTTGTTGTGTTGCTTTCATTTTAAACAACTTTGCAAATTTGTTGTTGCTTTGCAATAAAATGCAAGATTAAATGAAAAAAAGCAAAGTAATGATTGAAGGATATTCAGAATGAGACTCATGGAAACACTTAACCAATGCATAAACGCAGGTCATGAAATGACGAAAGCTATCGCCATTGCACAGTTTAATGATGACAGTCCAGAAGCGAGGAAAATCACTCGGCGCTGGAGAATAGGCGAAGCAGCGGATTTAGTCGGGGTTTCTTCTCAGGCTATCAGGGATGCAGAGAAAGCAGGCCGACTACCGCACCCGGATATGGAAATACGAGGACGGGTTGAGCAACGTGTTGGTTATACAATTGAACAAATTAATCATATGCGTGATGTATTTGGTACGCGACTGCGACGTGCTGAAGACGTATTTCCGCCGGTGATTGGAGTTGCTGCTCATAAAGGGGGCGTTTACAAAACCTCTGTTTCTGTTCACCTTGCCCAGGATCTGGCTCTCAAGGGACTACGAATTCTGCTTGTGGAAGGTAACGATCCCCAAGGAACAGCATCGATGTATCACGGATGGGTGCCAGATCTTCATATTCATGCAGAGGACACTCTCCTGCCTTTCTATCTTGGGGAAAGGGACGATGTCAATTATGCAATAAGGCCCACTTGCTGGCCTGGGCTTGATATTATTCCTTCCTGTCTAGCTCTGCACCGCATTGAAACTGAATTAATGGGAAAATTTGATGAAGATAAATTACCCACCGATCCACACCTGATGCTCCGGCTGGCCATTGAAACCGTCGCTCATGACTATGATGTCATTGTTATTGACAGCGCACCTAACCTTGGTATCGGCACTATTAATGTTGTATGTGCCGCTGATGTGCTGATTGTCCCCACGCCAGCTGAGTTGTTCGATTACACCTCCGCACTGCAGTTTTTTGATATGCTTCGTGATCTGCTCAAGAACGTAGATCTTAAAGGGTTCGAACCTGATGTACGTATTTTGCTTACCAAATACAGTAATAGTAATGGTTCTCAGTCCCCATGGATGGAGGAACAAATTCGGAATGCTTGGGGAAGCATGGTTCTAAAAAATGTTGTACGTGAAACGGATGAAGTTGGTAAAGGTCAGATCCGGATGAGAACTATTTTTGAACAGGCCATTGATCAACGTTCTTCAACCGGCGCTTGGAGAAATGCCCTTTCTATCTGGGAACCAGTCTGCAATGAAATTTTCGAGCGTTTGATTAAACCACGCTGGGAGATTAGATAATGAAACGTGCCCCTGTCATTCCAAAACATACTCTCAATACTCAACCGGTTAAAGATACATCGTCATCAGCACCAGCTGCCCCAATGGTGGATTCGTTAATTGCGCGCGTAGGAGCTATGGCTCGCGGTAATGCTATTACTTTGCCTGTATGTGGTCGTGAAGTGAAATTTATTCTTGAGGTGCTCCGGGGAGATAGTGTAGAGAAAGCCTCTCGGGTATGGTCAGGTAATGAACGTGACCAGGAACTGCTTACCGAAGACGCCCTGGATGATCTCATCCCTTCTTTTCTACTGACTGGTCAGCAGACACCCGCGTTCGGTCGCAGAGTGTCTGGTGTCATAGAAATTGCTGATGGGAGCCGTCGTCGTAAAGCTGCAGTACTTACCGAAAGTGATTATCGTGTTCTGGTTGGCGAACTGGATGACGAGCAGATGGCTGCATTGTCCAGATTGGGTAACGATTATCGTCCAACAAGTGCTTATGAACGTGGTCAGCGTTATGCAAGCCGACTGCAGAATGAATTTGCTGGAAATATTTCTGCTCTGGCTGATGCGGAAAACATTTCACGTAAGATTATTACTCGCTGTATCAACACAGCTAAACTGCCTAAATCTGTCGTTGCTCTTTTTTCTCATCCCGGTGAACTATCTGCCCGTTCAGGTGATGTACTTCAAAAAGCCTTTACAGATAAAGAAGAATTACTTAAGCAGCAGGCATCCAACCTTCACGAGCAGAAAAAAGCTGGGGTGATATTTGAAGCTGAAGAAGTCATCACTCTTTTAACGTCTGTGCTTAAAACGTCGTCTGCATCAAGAACTAACTTAAGTTCACGACATCAGTTTGCTCCTGGAGCGACAGTATTGTACAAAGGCGATAAAATGGTGCTTAACTTGGATAGGTCTCGCGTTCCAACAGAGTGTATAGATAAAATTGAAGCCATTCTTAAGACGCTTGAAAAACCGGGTACCTGATGCGGCCACACTTTAGTTTACGATTATCTGTCTTTATTTAATTTCCTTTGACACAGGCCAGAAAACATAACTAACTGGTCTGAAGATTCTCTCAGGGATCGCGGTCCCACTTGTATCATCAGTCAGATTTTCAGCATGGGACCGCGGTCCCACTTGTATCATCAGTCAGATTTTCAGCATGGGACCGCGGTCCCACCTGTGTCATCGGTTAGATTATCAGTCTGGGACACTCGTATCGTCGATCAGATTATTAGCTAGGGAACTCGGTGCTAACAATGTTCGTTAACCATTAGTTATAGCTGTACCTCTATAGCGGTAATACGAGGTTGACTCAGCTTTACCGGGTGTGTGTGCTAGTTGTGGCGTCACATCGAATTTCACTCCGAATGCAACGCGATTTACGCGGATTGGGACTGATTAACGGACGGGGTGGCATCGCCGCCTCTGTAAAGGAGATGTAAAAATGTTCTGCACTGCTAAAGAAACTATCCGTGAAGTTCTGGGTATAGACGTGACGTACAGTGAATGTGTTTTTGCTGTGGTGCTAACCAGCGGGTATGTGTGCCATATTGCCTAGGTATGGAGTCTGACAGAGGATGAGCTGGGAACAGTTATGCAGCTGCTGGACGATGCCTTTGAACATGGCGCAGATGTCAAGCGGTGTGCACGAAGCTGTCAATGAACAGATGGAAGAAAAGCGCGCCGGCTGTCATGTGACAGTCCCTGTGCGATGCTGGAAAAAGTGATGACTATGGTGGGGGGTGAAATGACACGCCTGTACGTCATCGGGAGCGAAAACAGGGCCACGGTGGCGTACTAGTCAGGGAAGAACGTGAAGTGATGGATGTTGTGGCACGTGCACTGGCCGGGGAGAGTTCGCCGTGAATATCAGCACGGAAAACCGCGAAATTCTGGGCAATTACAAAGCCGTGATTAATGTATAGCGTCGTGAGATGGGGAAGAAACCGCTCACCATCGCGCAGATTGTGGGCGAAATCTGCGACTTTGTGGTTAATCAGCATGCTGTTTTCTCTCGGAGGCACTACATCCTGCAGGGTGGCAGACACAGATGATACAGGGCTAGAGGTGGTGACCGCCTGTCAGCCTGTGCAGAAAACCTTGGCAGGCTGGCGCCTCCCTTTCCGTTTGTGATGTATCTGGCTCTGGAATGTTTTTTTCTGCTGTTATGTCTCTGTGGTGACTGTTGTTGTTCTTCTTCTTCCTGTTCTTTTAGTTCCGCAACTGTTTACGCCTTTTCCGAGCGTCCCCTTGGCGGGGCATCATGAACGGAGCCAGCTACTCTCTCTGGCTTGGCGTGCACCGTTACTTTATTTGTACCTCTTATAATGGCTGTCTCTTGATCAGATCTCCTGATCAAGAGACTTCATCACCAGGTAACCCTCAACCATATCCTGAAGTTTGAACCAGCCATCCCACATAACTACCCAACCGGGGTGGCCTGTGCGTTTGCTGTCATGCCATCGCCCCAGTTTCGCCAGTTTCAGACAGGCCCAGCACCCGTACCGCTATAAACGCCTTGATAACCACCATGCGTTCAAGGTTATCCCGGGTCTGCATTCGCAGCGATTCCACACATGTACCACCACTTTTCCACGCCTTGTGGTATTCCTCTATCAGCCAGCGTCGCTCGTAATGGCTGACGATACGTCGCGCATCGGCGGCACTCGCCTCTTTTTCTGACGTCAGCAGATGCCAGCAGGCACCGTCCTCTGCCTGCTCCCGGCAACAGACATACGTGAGCGGGAGCGCTTGGCCGCTGTTGTCGGGATTTTTTATGCTGACTTCGCTGTAACTGATGAACATCCGGGCCTGGCGGGCTGCCCGCCCGCCTTTTTGCATCACATTCAGCGTGTGGCTTCCCGCGGTTGCCAGGACTTCCGGCCATTCGAAGAGTTTGCCGGGGGCTTCTTCCTGCCGGCGATTCTGTGCAGCACGCACCACGAAGCGCTGTCCGTGGCTGACTTTATAATGCAGGTAATGCCAGATATCCGCTTCCCGGTCACAGACAGTGATTACCCGTTTCTGTATCTCCCCCAGCCGTTCGGCCATACGCTCCGCAGCCTGCTGCCAGCGGTAACTTTCTTTTTCTTCATAGGGACGTTCTTTTCGCTGGTGCTTAACACCGTAGGTGTCCGTGACCCGACTCCAGCGCTATTGTTCGATAAGACCGACTGGCAGGGCGCTGTCGGGGGCGTACATCAGAACAGAGTGAGCCAGCAGCCCGCGCGTCTTCGGGTTAGTGGTGGTATTCCCCTGGTCATCAGATGCCGTACTGTGGCTGAAGTTAATGGTGGTGGTGTCTTCCAGTGCGAGGAGCAGCGGATGAGCCTCACATGCCCTTACAGTGGCGGTAAATCCGGCTTCGGCAATGGCTTGCGGGGACACTGACGGGTTACGCATCAGGCGGTACGCACCTTCAACCTGAGCAGTGGACTGAGATGATTTCACAATAGAAAGACCTGCATGCTGAGCGAGAGAAGAGGCCAGTGACACAAGGCGTCGCGTACGACGTGGATCACCGAGACGGGCATGTCCAGACTGCTCGTTAGCCCATGAATAACAATCAGAAAGCACCATAACAGACCCGAAGAAAATGAAATATAAGAGAAGAACAACGGGTGACGAAAAAGTTCAAAAAATGGCTGCCGGGGAGGACGGAAACTACCGGATGGAAAGAGTCCCCCCTAAAGCAGACTGACAGACATCACAAATCCCCGGGTGGGGATTTGTGTATAAGAGACAGGTTAAAAATGGGGGATTACCGAAGGAAGTCTCACTGCTGTTGCTGCCGGAGAGTATGTCGTTCCTGCCTCAGAACTGGCTGCCGATATAAAACAAATAAAAGAGTTACAGCGCTTGCTGGGTAAAAAAACATGGAAGTTGAGCTCCTCAAAGAAGCGGTGGAGTATGGTCAGTCGCGAAAATGGATAACGTATGCGCCCTTGTTGCCAACGGATAAGGAATAACCCAAGCCGTATTCTGGGCGTGTCACGTTCGCACAGGACTGTTGCGATCGTGAAGCTATAGACTGGGGCAAGCACGAGAGGTTATGACAAAGCAACGGTGCAGGATGTCATGTCAGGAGCGATAGAAAAACGCTTTGGCGATAGACCGGAACGACCAATCCAGTGGCTGACCGATAATGGTTCGGCTTATACGGCTCATGAAACACAGCAGTTCGCCAGAGAGTTGAATCCGGAGCCCTGCACGACGACAGTCAGTAGCCCTCAGCGTAATGGAATGGCAGAACGGTTCGTGAAAACGATGAAGGAAGACAACATCGCGTTCATGCTGAAACCGAATGTAAGAAC
>ERZ773245.2253-NODE-2253-length-11123-cov-2.487170_pt1 | contig 11123 bp, 10 predicted proteins | sample MGYA00580988_ERZ773245 | MGnify/ENA primary metagenome ERZ773245 (study PRJEB29015, sample SAMEA2737792) | human gut metagenome | biome: human gut; feature: human-associated habitat; material: faeces | place: China | collected 2012 ... | reverse complement strand
GAAATGCATATGTAGGAAGAAGATTAAAGAAGAGAGATTTCAGAAGATTATGGATAGCAAGAATAAATGCTGCTTCAAGAATGAATGGACTTTCTTATTCAAAATTCATGAATGGAATAAAATTAGCTGGTGTTGATATCAACAGAAAGATGTTATCTGAAATAGCTATAAATGATCCAAAATCATTTGCTGAATTAGTTGAATTAGCTAAGAAAAACTTAAATGCTTAATTAATACATAATGCGACTTATGTCGCATTTTTATTATATAAAAAAGTAGCATCTTTATTTATTAAGAGAGATGCTGCTTTTTTATAATTAAAGTTTTCATTAGATAAGTTTAAAAAATATACTTATACTTTTAGTAAGATAGTGTATAATAATTTGGTAAAGTATTATTTTGGTATTTAAAATTTTCGTTTAGCAGAGGTGTATATATGCAGTATAGGTTAAATAAAGGTTCTAAACTTAATCCAATGCAGGTCCTTTCACTGGGATTTTTAGCAGTAATACTGGTAGGTGGAATATTGCTATCATTACCTATTTCATCATCTACTGGAGAATATACTAGCTTTATTGATGCTGTATTTACTTCGACTTCAGCAGTATGTGTAACAGGACTAATAACTGTAGATACAGGAACTCATTGGAATTTGTTTGGTAAAACTGTAATTATGATATTGATTGAAATTGGTGGATTAGGATTTATGTCTTTTACTACTTTAATAGCAATTTTACTTGGTAAGAAGATAACCCTTAGAGAAAGATTGATTTTACAAAATGCAATGAATACCTTTAATATTCAAGGAGTAGTAAAAATGGTTAAATATATACTGTTATTTACCATTTCAATTCAATTAATTGGTGCACTTATATTTTGCACACAATTAATACCTGAATATGGATTAGGTAAAGGATTATTTTATAGTATATTTCATTCTATTTCAGCATTTTGTAATGCAGGCTTTGATATTTTTGGTGGCGGGGTGAGTTTAATGACTCACAATACAAATACTGTGGTAATACTAACAGCAGCAGCACTTATAATTATAGGTGGATTAGGTTTTAGTGTATGGACAGAACTATATAATGTAAGAAGGATAAGAAGGTTTTCAGTACATACAAAAATAGTTCTACTGGTTACTGGATTCCTGGTAATAGGAGGCACTGTTTTAATGCTTTTATTTGAATATAATAATCCTGAAACCTTAGCATATATGGATGGTGGAGAAAAGGTTTTAAATTCTTTCTTTTCAGCTGTAACACCTAGAACAGCAGGATTTAATAGTATATCTACATCTGGCATGACTGGTGCTGGTAAGTTTTTAACAATGATTTTGATGATAATTGGAGGTTCACCTGGATCAACTGCTGGTGGAATAAAAACAACAACTGTAGGTGTATTAATATTAACAGTAATTTGTGTTATAAAAAGAAGAGAAGATACAGAGGTTTTTTCAAAGAAAATATCAAAAGATCTTGTTTATAAAGCATTTACCTTATTCTTTATAGGTTCAGGTCTTGTTATAGTGGTAAGTTTAATATTATCATTTACTGAAGCGGGGGCATCTTTTACAGCTATTTTATATGAAACTGTTTCTGCTTTTGGTACAGCAGGTTTGACTATTGGTCTTACACCAAATTTAAGCATCATTGGAAAAGTGTTAATTATGATGATGATGTATATTGGAAGAGTAGGACCTTTAACTGTAGTATTATCATTGACTAAAGAAAAAGTTAGAAGTGGAATTAAATATCCAGAAGGAAAAATATTAATAGGTTAGGAGAAAGTAATAATGGCAAGTGGAAAACAATTTGTAGTTATAGGTCTTGGTAGATTTGGTCAATCTGTGGCAAAAACATTATATGATCTAGGCCATGATGTATTAGCTATAGATATAGATGAAGAAGCAGTAAGAGAAATTTCAGAAAATGTAACTCATGCTGTGCAGTTAGATGCAACAGATGAAACATCTATAAAAAGCTTAGGACTTAGAAATTTTGATGTTGCAGTAATTACTATTGGTTCAAATATACAAGCGAGCGTAATGATTACACTTTTAGTTAAAGAACTTGGAATTAAATACATTATAGCAAAGGGGCAAAGTGAACTTCATGCTAAGGTATTATACAAAATTGGTGCTGATAGAGTAGTGCTTCCAGAAAAAGATATGGGTATAAGAGTAGCTCATAATTTAGTGTCTTCCAGTATAGTGGATTATATAGAATTATCATCTGATTATAGCATTTTAGAAATTAAGCCACTAAAGGTATGGGACAATAAAACTTTAAATGAACTAAATTTAAGAAGTAAATATGGAATTAATGTTATTGCCATAAAAAAAGGTGAGGAAATTGATATAACACCAAGTGCAAATGCTGTTATAGAAAGTGAAGATGTTCTGGTAGTTATTGGACCAACAAATAACTTAGGTAATTTAGAAGAAATAATTGTTAAACAGAAGTAAGAGGTGCTGCACTTTGATAGTCATTGAAAGTAAAGAAAATTCTTTATTTAAGAATATTAAAAAGCTTAAAGAAAGAAAAAATAGATCTAAAGAAAAGAAATATATTATAGAAGGTTTTAGGTTGGTAGAAGAAGGGTTTAAAGCTGGTGCAGATATTGAATGCTTAGTTATAGAAGAAGGAAATGAGCAGAAAGCAAATGAATTCTTAAAAGAATACTTAACAGTATCTAAAATTTATTTAATGAAAAAAAGTTTGTTTGGTCAGCTTATTGCTACAGAAAATACTCAAGGTGTATTAGCTGTTGTGAAGATGAATGATAGTACAGAAGAAATAAAAGGAGATTTTTATCTTTTATGTGATAAAGTTCAAGATCCAGGAAATTTGGGAACTATTATTAGAACTGCCCATGCAGCTGGTGCTTCAGGAATAATTTTAACAAAGGGTACAGTTGATATATATAATGATAAGACTATAAGGTCAACAATGGGATCAGTTTTTTATCTGCCAATTATATATGATAATGACCTCAGCTTCTTAAAGAAACTTAAAGAGGATGGTTTTAGCTTAGTTACTACATCACTTCAGGAATCAAAGGATTTCTTTCAAGAGGATTTAAGAGGTAAGGTAATATTAGGTGTTGGTAATGAAGGTAATGGCATCAGTGATGAGATATTTGCTATGGCAGATAAAAAGGTTAAGATACCTATGCCAGGTGGTGCAGAAAGTTTAAATGTGGCAGTGGCTTCATCAATAATACTTTTTGAGAAAGTTAGACAAGGAATGCTATAAAAGTATTTTTTAATAAATACTTGAAAAAAATAATCTTTATTTGTATAATAAGTTGAAAAGAATATGTAAATACTGTGAATGAGAGAGTAATTATAAGGAATATTTCAGGGAGAAAAAGTCTAAGACTGGAAGCTTTTTTAATAAAAATTATAATGAAGTTCGCTCAGGAGTACTAGTTGTGAAGTAATAGTAGTAACTAGCGGTTTAACCGTTATTTTAATTAAGAGGATATTGTACCATTTGTATAATATCAACTAGGGTGGTAACGCGGATATTCCGTCCCTTTTGGGATGAATATCCTTTTTTTTATTTACAAATTATTTTAGTTGCATAGCAATTAAATTAAAAGTATTTAATATTCGTAAGATACTGATTAAAAAAGAAGGGAGTAATATCATGGAAGAAAAATTAACCGCAATTAAAGAAGCAGCACTTAATGAAATAGCTTCAGCTGAAAATAGTGCAGCTTTAGAAGAAATTAGAGTTAAATATTTAGGAAAAAAAGGTGAACTTACTACTATATTAAGAGGAATGGGTTCTTTATCACCAGAAGAAAGACCAGTAGTTGGTAAGTTAGTTAATATAGCTAAAAATGAAGTTGAAACTAAACTTGAAGAAGTAGGAAGCAAAATAAAGGAAAAAGAAAAAAAAGCTAAACTAGCTAGTGAAGTTATCGATATAACTTTACCAGGAAAGAAACAAGTAATAGGAAAGAGACATCCATTAGATCAAACATTAGAAAGTATGAAGAACATATTCATTTCTATGGGATTTACAATAGAAGAGGGGCCAGAAGTAGAATTAGATCATTATAATTTTGAGGCTTTAAACATTCCTAAAAACCATCCTGCAAGAAGTGAACAAGATACTTTATATATCAATGATAGTTTAGTTTTAAGAACTCAAACTTCACCAGTTCAAGTAAGAACAATGGAAAAGCAAAGCTTACCAATTAAAATGATCTCACCAGGTAAGGTTTATAGATCAGATGATGTTGATGCAACACATTCACCAATATTCTATCAAATGGAAGGATTAGTTGTAGATAAAGGAGTAACTTTTGCAGATCTTAAAGGTACCTTAGAATTATTTGCTAAGAAAATGTTTGGGGATAAAGTTAAGACTAAATTTAGACCTCACCACTTCCCATTCACTGAACCTTCAGCAGAAATGGATGCAACTTGTTTTGTTTGTGAAGGTAAGGGATGTAAAGTATGTAAAAATAGTGGATGGATTGAAATTTTAGGATGTGGTATGGTTCACCCAGATGTACTTAGAAATTGTGGTATTGATCCAGAAATATATAGCGGATTTGCCTTTGGGTTCGGTGTAGATAGAATGGTTATGCTTAAGTATGGAATAGACGATATTAGATTATTATACGAAAGTGATATGAGATTCTTAAATCAATTCTAATAATTATAGTTATTGTAGGAGGTAAAATGCAATGAAAATACCATATAATTGGTTAAAAGATTATGCAGAAATAAATGTTGATGCATATGAATTAGCAGATAAATTAACTCTTTCTGGTTCTCAAGCAGAAGAGGTTATAATGCAGGGAGATACAATTAAGAATGTTGTAACTGGAAAAATTACAAAAATTGAAAAGCATCCTGATGCAGATAGATTAAATGTTTGTCAAGTAAATATTGGAGCTGAAGAAGAAATTCAAATTGTTACAGCTGCTACAAACATGAAGGAACAAGATATAGTACCTGTAGCTCTTCATAAATCAATATTAGCTGATGGTACCGAAATTAAAAAAGGTAAGATGAGAGGCGTAGTATCTAATGGTATGTTCTGTTCTGAAGAAGAATTAGGAATTGCTGGAGATAAACCAGTTCATGGATTAATGATTCTTCCAGAAGATGCACCATTAGGAATGGATATAAAGGAATATTTAAAATTAAATAAAGCAATAATTGATTTTGAAATAACTTCAAATAGACCGGACTGTTTAAGTATTGTTGGTATGGCAAGAGAAGCAGCAGCAACTCTTGGAACATCTTATAAAATGCCTAGCTTCAAATATGAAGTTAAAAATTCAGATAATATCAATGATGAATTAAAAGTTGAAGTTAGAGATGAATTATGTAATAGATATATGTCTAGAGGGGTTAAGAATGTTAAGATAGCTCCATCACCTTCATGGATGCAAGAAAGATTATTAGAAGCTGGAGTTAAACCAATAAATAATATGGTTGATATAACTAACTTTGTAATGCTTGAACTTGGTCAACCAATGCATGCTTTTGATGCAAGAGAAATTGAATCTGGAAAAATAGTTGTGGAAAGAGCTAAAGGCGGTGAAAAGTTCACAACTTTAGATGAAGTAGAAAGAACTTTAGATTCAGAATGCTTATGTATAAAAGATAAAGATAAGACTATTGCTTTAGCTGGTATCATGGGTGGATTAAATTCTGAAATAAAAGAAGATACAACAGAAGTATATTTTGAATCAGCAAATTTTGATGGTACAAACATTAGAGTAAATTCTAAAAAGGTTGGACTAAGAACTGAAAGTTCTTCTAGATTTGAAAAGGATATAGATCCTAATTTAGCAAAGCTTGCTATAGATAGAGCTTGTAGCTTAGTATGTGAGCTTGGTTGCGGAGAAGTTATGGAAGGAACTATCGATGTATACAACAATGTTAAAGAAGAAGGTCACTTAACTGTTGATACTAATTGGATAAATGCTTTCTTAGGAACTGATATATCAAAAGAAGAAATGAAGAAATCTTTAGATTCTTTAGATATAAAGACTGAAATAAATGGGGATATGTTAGAAATTACTACACCTACATTTAGAATTGATTTAACTATTAGAGAAGATATTGCAGAAGAAGTTGCAAGAATTTATGGATATGATAAAATTCCTACAACTGTATTTAGCGTATCTACTGAGAGAGAGCCTAAGTATAAGAAAAATATTTTAGAAGATAAAGTTATTGAAATAATGATAGGAAACGGATTAAATCAATCAATAAGCTACTCATTTGTTTCTCCTAAGGTATTTGACAAAGTTAATATACCAGCAGATAGCCAATTAAGAAATGTTGTTAAGATTAAGAATCCTTTAGGCGAAGATTTTAGTGTGATGAGAACAACAACAATTCCTTCAATGATGGAATGTTTATCTAGAAATTATTCAAGAAATAATGATTATGTTAGATTATTTGAAATTGGTAAAGTATATATTCCAAATGAAGACGAAAATCAAGTTCCAACTGAAAAAAATATATTAACTATAGGTATTTACGGAGATTGTGATTACTTAGATATGAAGGGAATTATTGAAAATCTAGTAGATGGTCTTGGAGTTGAAAAAGCTAAATATGTAAGGGAAAGTGAAAATGCTAGTTACCATCCAGGTAAGACAGCTGCATTATTAGTAAGAAATAAAAAGACTGCAGTTTTTGGAGAAGTGCATCCAGATGTAACTGAAAATTATGGTATAGATATTGATTGCTATATAGCTGAAATAGATTTAGATCAATTATTTGAAGCAGCTAAAATGACAAAATCATATAAAGCATTACCAAAATTCCCAGCTGTAACAAGAGATATAGCATTACTAGTGGATGATTCTGTATTAGTTGCAGATATAGAGGAAGCTATAAGAAAAGCTGGTGGAAATTTAGTTGAAAAAGTTCAATTATTTGATATTTACAAAGGTGAACAAATTCCAGATGATAAAAAATCAATAGCTTATGCAATAGCATATAGAGATGAAAATAAAACATTAAATGAAAAAGATATTACGAAAGTTCATGATAAGATATTAAAAGCTTTAGAGCATAAGCTAGGTGCTGTGTTAAGATAATATTTAAACAATTATAAAAATCAAAAGCAGATTTAATTTGCTTTTGATTTTTTATTTTATTAGGTGATAATTTTAATCAGTAATTTTTATAAAACATTTTTTTATATAACCAATAGGGTGATATGATACTTTAGATTTTCGTAGTCCTAAATCACCACAGTCTTCTTGTCTATTTACATATAAAGTATCACTAAAATACATATCTAAAAATGTTCTATTTAAAAAAGAATAAATACCTTTAAAAGAAATATCACAGCGCTCAATGTGGATTATAGCTGTATCACCATATTTTTCTCCAATAGAAAAGCCTGCAAGAGTATCATTAACATAAATTGTTATGGATTTTAAATCTAATTTTTGAAAGTTTATTAATACATCCCTAATGACATCGTATTCTATTTTTAGTTCAGTACAGAGAGAGTTTTTTGATTTTTCCCATTTTTTTATTAAGTCTAAGCAGTCGTTGATTATTTTAGGGCTATTTATTTCAGATATTTTGAAAGAATAGTTTTTATTAAAGAAGTTATATAGATTTTTTTTAGCATGATACCTTTTTCCACTTAAGTTAATTAAATCTTTGGTAAGATATATATATTCATAATCTTCCGGTGTATAAACAATTTCAAATTTATGAGCACAATATTTCTTTAAATCATTAATAAAAAAGTTTTCTACATCTCCAAAAAGATAGAGTTCATGGGTGTTATTAGATAAGAAATTAGATTGCGAATTATTATTATTGTTTTTTTTATATGATAGTAATAATTCGATGATTGAATTTAGTTTATTGGGAGTGTAATTATATGGAATCATAAAAAAATCACCATAATATTCTTCACTTTTCTTAACAATTAAGGTATTGTCTATAATAGCAAAAGTGGTTTTTGATAAATTTCTCCATAAATATAATGAAGCAAAAGTGTATTCATATGAAGAAAAGTTACTTTTATAACAATAATCATTAAATGTTTCTTTATCTTGGAGAGTTAAGGTATGGAATATATCCAAGATATCATCTCCTTTGTAAAAAATAAGCCATATATTATATTTTATTAAAAAAAGATAATACGGTTAATTGAAAAGAACTTTTATAGAAAAAATCCTATGTCTAATAAGAATTTATCAAGACATAGGATTACCAAAAGCTAATATTTGAATTTTATTAATACTTCTTTAATTTCACCTTTAGAATTTTTTCTTATGCTAAAGTTTTTAATATCGCTAAATTCATGATTTAGCTGATATGTTAATTCATTGATTGTTGCTTTACATTTTTTTGAAAGTTCATTATCTTCAATAATTTCAAATCTTGATTTTTTACAAGTAGTTTCGTTTTGCTCATCATCAATTACTACATAATAATCAGAACTTTCTTCTAATACATAGTATTCTTTATTTAAAGTTAAAGTAGAACACAAATCATTATTTATACATTTTAATAACATTTTACCATACCTCCCTTTATAAATTACATTATACATTTATTTAATAAATGTTAAAATTGTAAGAATATATAAAAATATAATTATTTTCGTATATTTAATTAATTTTTTAATAATTTAATTTTTGCAACACTGTATAAAATCTTGTATAATTTATATGAATTTATTAGAACTAATGAAGTACTTATATAAATAAGGGAGATAAAAATGAGTAAATTTAAAAATAATAAACTGATAGAAAAATGTAATCAATTAAATAAAGCTATAGAGATAGTTGGTGGAAAAGAGTTTTTAAATACGAAAATAACAGATGATATTGATATGGCAGAATACATAATAAGCAGTGTTTTTGAAGGAGAAGAAGTGAAGTTTAATTTTGCTGGTGAGGAGTATAGTATTCCTGCATTATTTAAAGCAAAGCTTGAATATGAAAAAAACTTTTTAAGAAATAAAGGTAAAGCTATTGATTCAATCGTATATAAGATTTTATACAGTGTAAGATTAAAAAGTATGATACAAGCTTAGATTCGGAAATAAGAAAATATAAGAAAAGCAGTGGAATTGAAGAATATAATAAAATATATGATATAGTAGAAAAGAGATATAGAAGAGATATCAATATGTTAGTATTAAATTCTATGGATAGTAACCTAGTAGAGAAGCTTTCAGCAGAAGAAGAGGATAAATACTATGGAGAGTATCTTACTCAAAAGAAAAAACAAATAATATATGGCGTATTTAGCAAAATGGGTATAGTTTAATCTATGCCCATTTTTAATGTTAATTAAACGCCTTCGTTTTTAAAGGATGGTACAAAATCTGTGGTGTTGGCTCCTTCTCCTTGAATAAAGCCATTTTTTACACCAATTGACAATGCATAATCTATGATAGAATCGTAATGTTTAGGATTTAATTTGCTGTTTATCTTTGGATATTTATAAGCATTATGCATAGGTACATATTGATTCATTAATGAGATATAGATATCATCATGAAATGTATTGTATAAAAGGTCAATAACTTTCTTAGAATCAAATAAAAGTCCAGGTAATAATAAGTGACGTACAATTACACCTTTTTGTATTATTCCATTATCATTAAAGGAAGGAGCACCTACTTGACGTACCATTTCCTTAATTACATTTAAAGCATTTTCACGGTAGTTGTTAATTTTTGAATATGCTAAAGCATATTTATCATCAAAATATTTAAAATCTGGTAGATAAACATCCACAAGTCCATCAAGAGCTTTAATAGTTTCTAAAGAGTCTATTGAATTAGTATTATATAGTATTGGTAAAGTTAAATTATTATTTCTTGCAATTTTAATGGATTTAATGATTTGAGGTACATAATGAGTAGGAGTAACTAGATTTATATTGTTAGCACCTTGTTTTTCAAGTTCTAGGAATATTTCAGCCAGCCTTTCAACGGAAATAGTTTTGCCATTGACTTCTTGAGATATTAAATGGTTTTGGCAAAATACACATTTAAGATTGCAATGAGAAAAGAAAACAGTTCCTGAGCCATTTTTGCCGGAAACACAGGGTTCCTCCCAAAAGTGTAATTGAGCCCTGGCTACTTTTAAATGATTATCTGCTTGGCATACACCAAGATTTATATCTCTGTCAACATTACAATTTCTTATACATAAGTTGCATTTTTTTGTTTCTAAATTTATTATCAATTTTAAACACCTCATAAAAGTATATCGTTTATTAAGATTCTATCAAATTTAAATATATTTTCAATAAATTTAAAATAACTAATATAAAAATAGACAATATATGTGGCAGAATATAGTTATTCAAAGATAAATATGATATAATATCAGTAATTATAATATAATTTAGAGGTGTATTAAATGAATACTGTAACAGTTAAAATAAATGGGATGGAGTATAATTTAAAGGGAAAAGAAGATGATGAATATTTACTAAAGGTTTCAGAATATGTTGATGGTAAATTTAAAGAAGTATCAAGTAATAATAACAAATTAAGCATTAGTTCAGTTGCAGTATTAAGTGCATTAAATATAGCAGATGAACTTTTTAAATGTAATAATGAAGTTGAGGATTTACTTAAGGAAAAAAATTCTTTAGAAGAAAGAAACCTAACTTTAAAGGAAAGAATACGAGAAATAAAGCAGGAAGTTGAAGAAACTATTAAAAATAAAAATCAAGAAATGGCTTCTTTAAAAGAGATGTTGTACTCAATGGAGCAAAAGTCAAGAGAAGCTGAAATTTTAAATGATAAGGTTGCTGATTTAACTGAAGAGTTAGAAGAAAAGAGCAAATTAGAAGAATTAGTAGTGCTATTAAAGGAAAATATGGCAGTTTTAAAAAAGGAAAATGAAAATTTAGTCAAGAAAATTGAAGTACTAGAATCAAATCTTACATCTTCAGATGAAAATAATAAAAAACTAAGCATGAGCCTTCTAAATACACAAGATGAATTTTTAAAGGAAAAGAAGGAAAATAAAAAATTAAATGCGAAAATATTTGAATTAAATGAAGATATAGCTAATAAAGTTTCACTTGAAGAGTATAATAATGTATTGGATAGTTATAATGCTTTAAAGGAAAACGTTGAACAAAT
>ERZ773245.2247-NODE-2247-length-11137-cov-11.688955_pt1 | contig 11137 bp, 17 predicted proteins | sample MGYA00580988_ERZ773245 | MGnify/ENA primary metagenome ERZ773245 (study PRJEB29015, sample SAMEA2737792) | human gut metagenome | biome: human gut; feature: human-associated habitat; material: faeces | place: China | collected 2012 ... | reverse complement strand
AGGCATTTATTCTGGGGCAAATAGTATGGTTCGGATTACACAGAGTAACGAAAGTAATTTCCCTTACACGAATGCCAATAATGGCATGGTATTTGTAAATGGGCAGCAAGTTTTACCGCAGCCGGCCGCTACAACCGCAATTTTATCAACAGGGGGCAATGTATAATGTTTAGTTTGAGAGATTTTGTAAAAAAAGGCTTTTTGGACGCAATCGGGAAAATGGCAAATTATCAAATCATTTTAAATGCTGCCGGGTGGCAGGAAAAAGGCGTACTCACGGAATCCGATTTGTCGGAAATTAATGACGCAATTGACAGCTATGTACCAGAGGAGGCGTCGGACAATGAGTAAAAAACCGCTAACACGTGACGAGCAGTTTTTAGCAAAAGCAGCCGGGGATGATGTGCCGATGCCAAAGCCTCTCACACGAGTGCAAGAATTTTTGGAAAGAATCGTTGAACGGCTAAGTGGAAGCGTGACGGATGAAACACTCAGCAACGCAATTGCACCACTGAATGCAAGTATTGCACAGCTAAACCGGAAAACCATCCAATTCCGGCATGGGAAAGGTACATTTACTGCAACCGCAACTGGTACAAATGTTGTGTGGCAGTATGGTGGGCAGCAAGTGCAAGGGGGTAACTGCACGTTTGACGTAAAATCAGACAATGGGCTGGTTACGCTGGAATGTGATACCATCGAAAGCCTTACAATCAAAAATGATACTACAAACAAGATGGATTTATCAGACTTAGGCGGTAAGATTGCAAGCGTGCTCAGTTTAGAAAGCTGCCCAAACATTACAGGAGATTTGTCTGATTTAGGTGGTAAGATTGCAAGCTCGCTAAACTTAAGCAGCTGCCCAAACATTACAGGAGATTTGTCTGATTTAGGTGGTAAGATTGCAAATTGGTTAAGTTTAGACAACTGCCCAAACATCACAGGAGATTTGTCTGATTTAGGCGGTAAGATTACAAATTGGTTAAGTTTAAAAGGCTGCCGAAACATTACAGGAGATTTATCTGATTTAGGCAGTAAGATTGCAAGCGTGCTTAACTTAGGCTACTGCTCAAATATTACAGGCGTTTACTCTGGGACAAAATACCCAAAAACATTTGCTGTATCAAAAACATCTATCACGTCAGCCGATATGGACGCAAATTTGATAAATTTTGCCGCAAGTGGCGTCAAATCAGGCGCGTTTACAGCAACCGGAATGAAAAGAACGGCTGCATCCGATGACGCTGTTGCAACATTGGTTGCAAATGGTTGGACAGTGTCTGGTCTTACAAAGGAGGGATAAACATGTACATAAAATATGCGGATTATCAGCCTGACATGCAACTTGGCGATGATGATAGCGTCTTGATGTCATTGCAGGAGTTTTTAGATGGTGGCAAAGATTTGGAAGACGTGCCGGTTACGATTACGCCGGACGGAGAGCCGCCGGCGGAAGAAACGGAAGAAGAACCTGATGTCAGTGAAGAGGAGGCGGCTGAATGAAAGAATGGATTTGTGCAGCAGCCGGAACAGTCGGCGGTCTGATTGCCGGGTTGTTTGGCGGCTGGGATGCAGCAATCAGAGCCTTGCTGATTTTTATGGCGATTGATTACCTGATGGGGTTAGCTTGTGCAGGGATTTTTAAGAAGTCCCCGAAAACAGAATCAGGCGGCTTGCAATCTAAAGTCGGCTGGAAAGGTTTGTGCCGTAAGGTTGCAACGCTTGCACTTGTTGTGGTTGCCGTGCAGGTGGACGCTGTCCTGCATACGTCCTATGTAAGAGATGGTGTTTGTATCGCATTCATGGCAAATGAATTGATTTCAATGGTCGAAAACGTGGGATTGATGGGTGTGCAGTTCCCCGAACCACTCCGAAAAGCAATTGATTTGCTGCAAAAAAAAGAGGAAAAGAAATGAAAAGCAAAACATACGAAGAATTTGTAGAAAAATTTAAGCCGAAAAAAACAACAGACGATTGCTATACGCCGCCTGTCGTTTACGATGCTGTTGCAGAGTGGGTTGCAAGTGAATACGGGGTTAATCGGGACAATTTCGTTCGCCCTTTTTATCCGGGCGGCGATTATGAAAACTATGACTACGACAAAACTGCGATAGTTGTAGACAATCCACCATTTAGCATATTGTCAAAAATTGTAGATTTTTACATTTCAAAAAATGTTCCGTTTTTCTTATTTGCTCCAAATTTAACCTTGTTTAATTGCATAAGAGACAGAGATTGTACAGCGTTGGTTGTGGATGCAAACATCATTTATGACAACGGTGCTAATGTAAAAACGTCATTTTTGACCAATTTAGAGCCGCAGAATCTGCGAATCAGAACCGCTCCGGGATTGTATCAGGTTGTAAGAAAAGCGACCGAAACGATACTGAAAGAGACTAAAAAACAGTTGCCAAAATACACATACCCAAATTATGTTGTACAATCCGCACGGATTAACGCTTACTCAAAATATGGGATTGAGTTTAAAGTGCCAAAATCAGAATCTTTCTTTGTCTCGCAGCTTGATACCCAAAAAGAAAAGAAAAAGATGATATTTGGCGGTGGATTTTTAATTTCCGAGCAGTGTGCCGCAGAACGTGAACGGGCAGAGCGAGAACAGGTGGAACGTGAACGGGCGGAACGTTTTGAACTCAGCGACCGAGAAAAAGAAATTATAAAAGAATTATCAAAATAAAAAAACGCCCAGCAGTTTAAATTACTGCTGGGCGAACCGTCCAATTTAAGTATTAGTTTTTAATCTCCCCACGGGTTATTTAAAAGACCAAGAGCATTAAGCCGAATAGCTTGTAAATCGCCCTCTTCTTTTGGATATACTTTATGGTATGGCTTGTCGTAAAAGTCACGGGCTGCAAACTTTTCTGCGTCTTCTTTGTGGTCAAACCACATATATGATTCTCCGTCCGCACCCCATAGCCGATACCTTACAATCCAAAATACTCTTGTTGGTTTTTTACTCATGTTTAGCCCTCCTGTATTGTTGGTTTAAAAAGACACGCTCCCCTGCAACGGGGAGCGACACGCCATTTGCTTGTAGCGACATAACGGCTACTTACCTATAGCACATACTAAAAATAATGATTTAAATCCAACACTCCTTTTGCAAGGAGGACATAAGCAAGTTGTCTTGCTATGCCTTTATTATACCGCTTATATGCACTTTGTCAATACTTTTCGGCGGTTTTTGTGTATTTGTACAAATCTGTTACCCGATAATTGTAACATATGCCATCATCGTCAACAGGTATTCCGGCGGTGTTGCTTTTCCCGCCCCCCACTTTTGGACGGTGCTGTACGGTATATTAAACTTGTCAGACAGCTCTCTAAGGGACTTGTACTGCTTAGCAATCTCGTTAAATCCGTTTTTGCTTACGTTGTATATATATGACAGCAAATCAACAACTGACGCACGTGTTGCAGCAGGATTCATCCAGTCTTCCCACGGTCTTATAATAAATTTGTCGCTATTATCACAACTTTTTGCGGCGTTGTACTGCTGTGCAAATACATCAAAGTCAATGTAAATTTTAACCTCTTCTTCTGCAACGGCTCCGAAATCCGACGATGGAATATCAAAAATGTCAAGTGCATTCCATTCTTCCGGCTCTGCACCAAGGGATTTTAACTTTGCTTTAATCATGGCAATTTCTTCTTCCCCTTTTGTGAGGTCAGCCTCAATTTCAGCTTGTTTTGCTTTTGATGTTGAGCCGTGAAAGACATAGCGGTCTCGCTGGCTGTATGCAATTCTTAACCGCAATTGCAGATTTTTGATTCTCTTGCCTAAATCTTTTTCTTCTTCATCATCGGCTTCTGATTTTTCTGCACATTCGATTGCAAATTCTGCACACCGGAGAGCGTTTAATTCAGAATGCATCTCGTTGACGCTTGATTCTATTTCTGCAATTTTGCCGTCGACCTCTGCAGTGTCCTTGCTGTTGAGACAAAGGCGTGCTTGCTCTCTGAGTAGCGGTTGCTTAGCCTCAAATTTCTGTTTAATTTTTGCCTGCAACTCTTTTTCTTTTTCTTCTGCAGATTCGGCGTCCAGCAAGGCTCTGAGTTCTTCCCGCATTGCCTTAATGTTGGCTCTTGTTTCCGCAAGCTCTGCCTCAACCTCTGTTGTGTCAGCATCCTTAAATTCCAAGTATTCTCTGCTATCAATCAAAGCTTCTTTGTTGGTGAGTTCCTGTCTGATTTTTGCATGCAGTTCGTTGATTCTTTCCGTGTTGTTCATTTTAAATTTCCTCCGTTTTCTTTTCTTTTGGGCTCTCGCCCTTGCTGTAATTATAGTATACACCTATTTGGCATATTTGTCAATAGGTTTATGCCAATTTGGCGTATATTTTCTTGAATTTGTATAGATGCACAAAAATAATATATTTGTTTTGTGTATCTTAACCAATATCGAATAAAAAGGAGTGTGTTAACCATGTCAACGTATCAATTTGACGACAAAACCCAGCTGTCAGCACATTTTAACGTGCAGGAGTTTAAGTGCCAGTGCGGTAAATTGCACGATATTTTGATAGACAGCGGTCTAATAGACAAGTTAGAGCAGCTTTATACTGCTCTTAACTGTAGCAAAATCATTGTGACAAGTGGATACCGCTGCCCAGAGCATGACAAGACGGTTGGAGGCACAAGCAGCGGTCAGCATACCAAAGGCACTGCTGCGGATGTCTGCTGTTATGGGCAGGACGGGCAGCCCATCAGCAGCAAAACGGTATGCTGTAAGGCTCAAGACTTAGGTTTCGGTGGTATTGCTAACATCACGACATCTTACCAGTACACGCATCTGGATGTCCGCACAGGATACCGTTGGCTCGGTGACGAGGTCAAAGGGAACGGCACAGTTACAGAGGATTTTTACAAGTATTTTGGCATCAAAAAGACAACCGAAACAACAAGTATTTTAAAAGGCATCGATGTGTCATACTGTCAAAACAAGATTGACTGGGACACTGCAAAAGCGTCCGGGCTGGTTGATTTTGCGATTTTACGGGCTGGATACGGCAAAGAGGCAAACCAAGTTGATACACAATTTAACCGTAACTATGCCGCTTGTAAGCGTCTGAGTATCCCCTGCGGTGCGTACTGGTTTAGTTACGCAATGTCGGCAGACGAGGCAAGACGTGAGGCACAGGTGTTTTTGCAGACCATTAAAGGTAAATCGTTTGAGTATCCGGTTTATATGGATTTGGAGAACGAAAAACAATTTGCATTAGGCAAAGCTTCTTGCTCTGCAATAGTAGATGCATTTTTGAACACGCTGGAACAGGCTGGATATTTTGCCGGTCTGTATTGCAGTACCTACTACTTAGACAATTACCTGTCAGATAGCATTAAAAGCCGTTATACGGTCTGGTGTGCCCAGTACGCAAGTAAATGCACGTATCAAAATTCATACGGCATTTGGCAGTATAACGTAGCTGGTAACGCAGAGTATGACATTATTGGGCAAAAAAGTATCCCTGGTATTGTTGGCGAGTGTGATATGGATTACTGTTACACCGATTACCCGACAATCATAAAAACTGCTGGATTGAACGGGTTCACAAAAGTAACGCAACCGAATGAACCAGAACCAGAGCCAACACCTGAACCGGACACCGAAGAATCCACGCTGCAACAGATTCTGAAGCACGTCGCTTCACTAGATGCAAAATTGTGAATTTTTTTCTTTTTGCTGCATATCAATCAATCAATCATCTTGATTATAACTTGATTATAACTTGATTATCTACTTGATTACGGGGTGTAAAAAAGTCCGGATTTTCGGGGCGGTTTGGTGTTTAGGGACATACTCTTTTCCGTAAAGGGACGTACTCTTTTCCGTAAAGGGACGTATCCTTTTCCGCCAAAGGACATACTCTTTTCCGTAAAGGGACGTATACCTATTGACAAAACCACGTCTTTATGTTAAAATAAGCATGAGGTGATAATCATGCCAAAAAGGACAGCGCTACCACAATTTTCGGGTGATTGCAAATTTTTAGTACAAAAATCAAATCCCCTGCAATCATTATCTGAGACAAAAATGACGCTCGCAGAGTTTAAAATACTCGATGCGTACCTATCAAAAATCGACAGCCGCAAACCAGAGGAGCGGAGCGTGACGTTTGATAAAGGTGAGTTGGAGTCACTGCTGGGCGTTACGCAGATAAAAAACAAGGATTTATCCAACCGGATTGACAATCTTTTTAAGGTCGTTACAATCCAAGACCCCGACAAACCAAACAAATTTACTAAAATAGTCCTCTTTTCGTGTGCTGAGTGCACACGGGGGGATGATGGGCTTTGGACAATCAAACTTGCATGCTCTCCGGAGGCAATGGAGTACATCTTTAACATTGAGAGCATAGGTTATTTGAGATACCGTCTAAAAAATGTAGTCAATTTGACATCAAGATACAGTTATATTTTGTATTTGTATCTGGAGAGCAACCGTTTTCGGGGGTCGTGGACGATACCACTTGATGCCCTTAAAAAAATGCTTTGCTGCACAGCGGACACGTATAGCGAGTACAAGCGTTTTAGTACAATGGTGCTTAAAAAATGTCAAAAAGAGTTATCTCAAAAAACCGACATTGATTTTGATTATGTAGCCCTGCGGCGTGGCCGCAAAGTATCCGGCATACAATTTATACTCAAAACGTCCCAGAACGCCGCTGACAGCCCCGTAGAGGCACTTTTTGAAGAACGCGATGAATTTGATTGGGCAATCACTTACGGCTCTGAGCGGCTTGCCACGCTCGCAGAGGGGTGTAATTATGAGTTTAACAAAGCTGAGATGGAGCAAATCGCCCGTGTACTTGTCCGGATAAACATCCCGTGTGACCAGGCAACAAAAAGTGAGTTGTATGGTAAGCAGTTTTATCTCCGTGAAAAATATGCCGCACTCAATGTCATAATGTGCAAAAAGCCGATAAAAAACAGGTTTAAGTATTTTTTAAAAATGCTCGAAAGCGATGCATATCAGCCGATATCATATAACGGAATATAAAAAACACCCCTCAGAGGTTTCGACCTCTGGGGGGCTATTTTTATCGCCATGCAAAAATGCAAGGCGGCTTTTTAGTCATCAATGTCATAACTGTAGCTATAACTATCATATAGGCTTGACAACTCATCAGCAGCTTGCTTTTCGCGGCTGCTGGAGATTGCAGACACGACAATTACATACAGTATAAACGACACAATGGAGGTGATAATCAGCTTTTTGCCTCCAGATTTGTCGTTTTTGCCGACTTGGATGCATCCGAGGACAAGCCCCACAATCGGGATTAAAAATGCGATGACGTACATCCACACTTCAACGCCTCCGGTGTTATGTATCTGCGACATTGTAGCAGGATTGTACACAATCGTAGGCATACCACAGTTAGGACACTCTTTTGTCCGTGGTGAGTAAATCTCTTTGCAATACTCGCAATATCGCTTTTCGCCGGAAATCTGTGACAAGTCTGCACCACACTTATAGCACTTGTCGTTCGCTTCTCCGTTCGTTTCGCCGCAATTTGGGCAAGTTTTCATTTCAATCACTCCTGTTTCGCTGGGTAAAATTGTTTTACCCTCTTTTACTTTATTATAGCAAGTATCGGATGCAAGAGCAAGTTATAACCGATTTTGTAACCGATATGTAACTATATTTGGATAAGCTGACAAAATAGCAGGTATAGATTTGCATAAAATAGATAAAAATAGTTACAAAAACCGCCTGTGGAGTGACACGCTCTCACAGGCGGTTTTTTGTTTCGGTGATTTTTAAGTGTTTCCCAGACGCACTATTTTTTTAGGACTTTTGTAAGCATTATACGCCGCCTTTTGCCATAGCCATCTTTTCAATTTCGTCCTCAATCGTTCCGAGGGCGGTCGATACGGACAATTTGCTGCACTGCGTATCTTCTTCAGACGGTGCGTTTTGCCGCTGCTTTGCTGCGTCAGCAAGCTGCAGCAAGACATCCATCAGGCAAGCACGGATATTTGGTGGCAGGCTCATGTACTTGTTAATGACATCCTCTTCTGATTCCTTGTTGAGATTCAGGTCTGCAAACGGGTCAGGGGCTGGTTCTCTGCCAAGTAAGTAGTCTGTGGTTACACCGTAAAAGTCGGCGAGTTTTTGCAACGTACCAGCACCGATTTCTCGTTCCATGTACTCATAGTTTTGATAAGTCCTCATTGGTATGCCTGCCCCTTCAACGACCTCTTTAACTGTAAGTCCCCGTTCTTTCCGTATCTTTTTAAGGTTGTTGTACTTTTCGTTCATGTTTATCACCTCCTTTTGCTTAAATTATAGCACAAATGGGCGTACTTGTCAACGAATTTTCTAAAAATACGCATATTTGTACATATTTAACAATTCCAAGAGCGAAAATTTGTGCATATTTTTATGCAGAAAAAGGTTGACATAACGCCCAAAATGGCGTATAATATAATCACAGAAACGCACAAACGGGCGTAAGCTAAAAATCAGCCGAGGACAGGCAGCGGAAAACCGAAAGCCACGAGCCAGCGGAAAACCGAAACGCTCGGCTAAATTTAAACAAGAACTTGCTTAACGCACACTTTAACGCTCGGCTGCACGCTTTAACACTCGGCGAGCATTAAACGAGCGTTGAGCGAGCGTAAAGAGAGAGGGAACGAAAATGACTGTTAATGATTATATCAGCAGAATGCTGGAAAACAACGAAGAAAATCCACAGATTATCGTTATTTACGATGATAACCACAATATTTACTATTTCGGTAAAGTGGCATATGCTCCACTTAATTGCTGGTTTTCTTTTAAGAATGCTCATATGGTTGGGAACGAACTCAGAATCAATGACATCAGAGAGGAAGAAAACAGCAGCACAGAGGGAAAGGAAACGAAAATAGGAAAATCTGTATACGATGTGGATGTCCACACCGTCAACGGATGGGACACATATCAAGTCAATGCTAACTTCTCATGCGTTGCAGGGTACAAGGCAATTTTACGAGTTAACAACGAAACAGATTCTGAAAATGCAAAAACAATTGACTGCATCAGGATTTATAAGCACGGTACAGATGTCTTGCTCAAAGAATATGTAATAGGCTAACCATTGCTGACCTATCGGCAACACGGGGAGAAAGGGAACAAAAATGAAACTTTCAAATGAACGTTTTGAAATTGAAATCATTTCAAAGTCCGAATTTGTAGACGATTATTCGGCTAAAAACAAGAATTTCCTTGTTACAATATGGAACATTCACGTAAGTGGAGAAGCTTTGCGGAATTGGATAACAAGTGAGATTCCGTGTTTTGATTTTTCATTCGACAACCATGAAGAATATGAAGTTGAAGTTCAACGATGTGTAGATGAACGCAGAGAATTTAAAGAAAAAATCGAAAAAATTCTTGGGCAAGAGAACATCAATATCAGACAGATACACGCTGAATTTTTCACAGCGATAAAAATCAAAGAGATGGACAACAAATAAGCCCCTGCTGACCTATCGGCAACACGGGGACGGTGTGGCAGCATCGTAGCCATTGGCAAGACCTCATTCTTTGCCTTTATACTAACACGCTTCTGAGCCGTTGAGCGTATCAGCGGCATCCCAGCCCGTAAGGGTAAATTGCACGGCGAAAGCCGGAAAGGAAGTATCGTGATGAATGAACTAATCAAAGTCAACTACGAGAACGTAGACCGCCCGACCGTATCAGGTCGGGAGCTGTGGGAAGCTCTGGAAGTAGAAACCCCTTATAAAAAGTGGTTTGACAGAATGGCAGAGTACGGTTTTTCTGAAGGCGTTGATTTCAACTTGGACAAAAATGTCCGAGTTCAAATTGAAGGAAATCGTAACGTTTCAAGAGAAATCACCGACCACCAGCTTACCATTCCCATGGCAAAGGAACTCTGTATGCTTCAGCGGACGGAAAGGGGGAAGTTCTGGCGGCAGTATTTCATTGGCGTGGAAGAGAAGTGGAACAGCCCCGAAGCAATCATGGCGAGAGCCTTGCAGCTGTCAAATGTAAAGATGAAGCAGCTGGAAACGACCGTCAGCGACCTACAGAAGCAGATGGAACAGGACAAGCCAAAGGTTTTATTTGCCGACAGCGTGACCGCATCGAGCAGCAGTATCCTGATTGGCGAGCTTGCAAAGTTGATTAAGCGAAAAGGTTCTGAATACAATCTGCCGACGCAGCGAAGTATGGAACAAGGTTTGATGGAAATCAAAGAAACCAGCGTGGTACATACTGGATACACAACCATCAGCAAAACGCCGAAAGTTACCGGAAAAGGACAGGTTTACTTCATCAATCTGTTTTTGGGACAGGCTTGAAAGGGGGTGATTTTATGAGCAACGCAAACAGAGCAACGGAACAGCAGCAGATAACGCAGGTGTACCGGGAACTCAGTCCGAGCGATAAGGTGGTCTTTGAAACCGTCTTAAATCTGGCTTTTGTTTTACTCAAGAGCCTACAGCATACTAAGGACGTCACAGCAACATTTGAAACCGCCTTAAATCTGGCTTTTGTTTTACTCAAGAGCCTGCAACAGACCAAGGACATCGCAGCAACCCAGAAAGAGGAGGGATAACGGCAGATGGGCACGACCCCAAAGCGTGCCCTTTGCATAGATACAAGGACATATGCAAAAGGCAGTATTTACATCAAAGACGGACACAAGCACGCTATTTGCATGCAGTGCGGGGAGGACTACAACGTATCCTGGCAGTTTTCCGGGTGGTATACATGCCCGGTCTGTTGGAGTAAAAACAGAAAGGAAAAACAGAAAGATGGGAAAAATCGTTATCAAAACAACCAGAAAGAGCAATATATCTAAGGTCAAGGTGAGAGGTTTTGAAAAAATTGATGCCGCTAAAATAGCACTTTGTGCATTTGTTGGCATCATGAGCGAACTCAATCAGAAGGATAGAGATGATATCTTGTATGCAGCTGCTTTCCTTATTCAAGGCATTGCAGACAAGGCGAATTCTGAACGAGGGGAAGAGCAGGAAGATGGGAATAACAGCGATTGAACCTGACAAAGGCAGCTGGCGTATCGAGGAACTGGAGAACATGGATTCTTTACAAGTTGCCAAAATCTCGCTTGCAATGTTTGCAGGAACGACAATGGCTCTTGCTAAGCAA
>ERZ773245.2246-NODE-2246-length-11150-cov-2.668860_pt1 | contig 11150 bp, 10 predicted proteins | sample MGYA00580988_ERZ773245 | MGnify/ENA primary metagenome ERZ773245 (study PRJEB29015, sample SAMEA2737792) | human gut metagenome | biome: human gut; feature: human-associated habitat; material: faeces | place: China | collected 2012 ... | reverse complement strand
CCGCTTCCCGGTCCCGGCGCGGTGACAACAACGAGTGGACGTTTGGTTTCAATGTAATCATTTTTACCATAACCTTCATCGCTGACGATCAGCGGAACATTGCCCGGATAACCGTCGATGGTGTAGTGGCGGTAAACCTTGATGCCCATGGATTCGAGCTTGTGTTTGAAGACATCCGCAGTGTTCTGCCCGGAATAGTGGGTGATTACAACGCTTCCAACATAGAGTCCCTTGTCGGTAAAGGATTGAATCAGACGGAGTACGTCTACGTCGTAAGTAATGCCGAGGTCGGAACGTACTTTGTTTTTCTCGATATCCGCAGCACTGATGACGATGACGATCTCCGCCTGATCCGCTAACTGCAGAAGCATCCGCAGCTTGCTGTCAGGTGCAAAGCCCGGAAGAACCCGGGATGCGTGGTAGTCATCGAACAGTTTTCCGCCAAATTCGAGGTAGAGCTTATCACCGAACTGGTTGATACGCTCACGGATATGTTCCGACTGCATTTTCAGGTATTTGTTGTTGTCAAAACCGATTTTCATCTAATCCTCCGTTCTTAGTTTCGTCCCGCACAGAATACCGGTATCGCGGTGGGGGCAGATGCCGGTTTCCATCTGGTGGGATGAAAATCATATGTTTGTATGGATGATTGCGCCGCCAGGTCACAGTCCATGTCCGGCACAGACTGCCATTCGCAGTTGTTTATGTCGATGCTCTTTGTGTGAAATGAACGCAGCACAGCAGACCGCAAAGAATCACAATTAGTACTATTATCCTACAAAAAAGTCTATTTGAGTAGAGGAAAAATAAAAAAATTTTACGGTTTCGTGAAGCATTTTGCCGGAAATTGCGTCTATTCAAGTAGAAACACTTTTTCACGAGGAAAGGAGGCGCTGCACGATGGAAGACGCGCAGATCATCGAGCTGTTCTTTGCGCGCTCGGAGGATGCCATCAGCGAGCTGGACAAGAAATACGGCAAGCTCTGCCACAAGCTCGCGGACAACATCCTTGCAAGCGCGCAGGATGCGGAGGAGTGCGTGAACGATGCGTACTTAAGCACCTGGCACGCGATCCCGCCGCAGCGTCCGGAATCGCTTCCGGCGTTTGTCGGCACGCTCGTCCGCCGCTGTTCGATCACGCGCTATCGTGCCAACACGGCAATGAAACGAAACAGCCATTACGATATGTGCATGGAGGAGCTTGAAACGTTCCTCGCTTCGCCCCAGCAGGCGATGGAGGAGCACTATGCGGCCAGAGAGCTCGCCGCCGCGATCGAGCGCTTTCTTGACACGCAGAGCAAGGAAAACCGTGTGCTCTTCATGCGCCGCTACTGGTACGCCGACAGCTTTGCCGAGATCGGCAAGCTCCTCGGCATCACCGAGGGCAACGCCCGATTGCGCCTGACGCGTATGCGCAAGCAGCTCAAGACCTATCTGACCGAACAGGAGGTGCTGGTATGACGCCCGAGCTTTTTTCCGACGCCATGAACGAGATCGGCGCGAAATACGTCGAAGAGGCCCTGACCTACAAGCGCCCCGCGCAGCGGAGCTTCTGGAGCAAGCTCGCCAAGCGCGCGGCCATGGTCGCTCTGGTCGCTCTGCTCGCGCTCAGCGGCTTTGCCGCCGCCAGTCCCGCCGCGCGGGCCGCTATGATCCACTGGGTGGAAACGTGGACGGGCTCGCAGGTCTCCTATGAATACGCGGGCGACGCCCCCACCGGCGAGCTGCCGTTCTACGCGATCACCGCCCTGCCGGATGGCTACACGCTGGACGAAGATATGAGCTACGAGGACTCCGGCTTCCGCCAGCTCTGCTATCGGAGCGGCGACGACCTCATCCTTTTCAGCTATATCTACATGCAGGACGATTCGTTCAGCTATTACGACATGGGCGAGGACACCGAGATTTCCGAGGTCACCGTCAACGGCTGCAAGGGCAAGTTCTTCCTTGCGAGTGATCCGTCGCTGTGGAGCACGCTCGAGTGGATCGACGAGGAGAGCAATCTCCACTTCTCGCTCGATGCCAGCGGCGATGAAGCCGTCCTGCGCGCTCTGGCCGAGAGCGTGGCGGTCACGGAGAAGACCGTCGATCTTTCCGACGGCGATGAAGACGAGAATATTCTCACCTTTGATGACATAGAGGGGGAAAAGCTCCCCGACGAGGAGGCGAAACCGTGAACGATTATCTTGTGTGGGTGGATACCTCCACTAAAATCGCCTCGTTCCATGAGGTCGAGGCAAGCGACCTGCTGCACTTTGAGCAGTACGAAAACTTTATGAACTACCTTGCCTCCCTTACCGCGCAGGGATACCGCTTCCAGTGAGCGTGACCGTATTTCAAATTGAGAGAGAAATAAAAAGCGAGAGAACAAGAGAGGAGAACCGCCATGATGGAAAATAATTCGACACCAAGCCCCGAGCCCGTCCCCGAAGCCTCCCCCATTGCCGTTCCCGTCCCCGCAGAAAGCGCTGTCACTCCCCCGCCCGCGCCGCCGGTCATCCCCCTGCGCGAGAGGCCAAACGCGCCGCTGCTGCACAAGGGGTTCCAGAACCTCTTCCGCCTCGGCATCGCCAATATCGTCATCAATCTTTTGAACAACACCTTTAAGCTCGGCGACAAGATCCCGGCACTCGGCATCGTGCTGAGTGCGATGTCGTTTGCGGTCAGCGTTCTCGCGCTCGTTGTGCTCTGGAAGCTGAGCGCGGCCGTCCCCCGCTTCCGCAAGGCCGTGTACTTTAATCTTCTGCCGCTGATCGCGCTGCCGTTCGTTGCGCTTCTCGATGCGCCAAGCGTACAGGAGTGGATAACGGCATCGGACGTCTCCGCGATTCTGGTCGTTCTGATCATTCTGCTGGGATTGATCTTCCTGTTTGCCACACTTGCGGCGTACCACCAGCTCACCGCCTGCGCCGAAGCGTTTGACGGCGCAGACGACGCGATGGCGGCAAAATGGCGTTCACTCTGCACCTGGCAGGTCGTGATCATCGGCTGCTTCGGTGCATTCCTTACCCTGCTCCTGCTTTTGGGTCTGTCGTCGGCTTCCTTCTTCTATTTTTACAACGGCAGCCTGATCGTCCTGCTGCTGCTCATTCTCGCCATTGCCATCGCTCTGGGCGTGGTCAAGATCATAGAGCTCGTGTACCTCAACCGCAGCGCCAAGCTGTACGAGTAAACGTCAACCACCACAAAACGGAAAGGAGTATGTTATGTCTACCATCAACAAGACTTTTCTGCGTCCTGCTTGCCATCGCCTGCTGCATCGCGCTCGCGTTCAGTCTGCTGCCGCAGGCCGAGGCCGCAATGCGCGCCGACGTCGTCACTGCCAAGGTGACGCTCAACGGGCAGGTCATCGACAACAAAAACGCCAAGTATCCCCTGCTGTCCTACAGCAACATCACCTACTTTCCCATGACCTATCACTTAAGCCGCTTCATGGGCGTGGAGACCGACTGGAACAATGCATCTAAGTCGCTCAATATCACCGCCGGCGGCGCGCAGAGCGCTTACGTCGCCGAACCCGGCAAAGCGCCCAGAGGCAGCGTCTCCGTCACACTGCCGTCGTACAAGGTTTACATAAACAGCGCACTGAGCAACGACGTTGACGATACCTGGCCAATCTTCAACTACAACGGCGTGACGTACTTCCCGCTGACGTTCCGCTATGCGTACGAGTCCTTCGGCTGGGGCTATCAGTGGGACGCTGAAAACGGCCTGCGCATTGACACGACCTCCGCCCCCGCCCGCCTGCCGACCGAGCCGAACACCGGCGACACTGCGCTCGACAAGGCGCTCACGATTCTCAATAACAGCTACGCCGCAGGCGGCAAATACCGCAGTACGCTCGAAGCCGGCGGCAAAAAGACGAGTTTCGACTCCGTACTCGACGTCAACAACCGCGCAGACACCGTCTATGTAAACTTCACCGCCGAGCCGTTCCCATTTTTTGAAAACGGCGCTGCCTATATCGTCAACTACTATCCCAAAAATGGCGGTTTCGTCAGCGAGCCGCTGATCGGTTACCGCGGCACGAGCTCTCACCCGGCTATTCCGTATGAAACGGACACGTCCGCCGAATCGTTCTACATTGGCAAGTGCTTTGTCAATTGCCAGTTCACCGGCGCACGCAGCAAACACATCACGGACTTCAAGCGCACCGCCGCTGCGGGCAGCGCAGAGACCTGGATGCTGACCGTCTCCTATGAAGACGACAGCTTCACCGGCTACACCGCCGAACTCAGCGTCGACACGGCCAAGAGCGCCGTGACGCAGCTCATCCTCCGCACAGCAAACTACACCCTGACCATGATGCCCGCGTAACGGGGTTCCCCTCCCCGCCGCGGCGCAAAAAAGAAGGACTTCACGCATTGCGTGAAGTCCTTCTTTTTATCTCTTTTCAGTTTGCGAGGTACTTTTCGCGTTCGCCTTCCGGCACGAGCGCGCCGCCCGTCGCCCAGACGATGTGCGCGGCATTCTCCCAGTGCGCGCCAAGGCCGCTGCTTTCGAGATAATCCGTCATCTTGGACAGCTCCACCGCACCGGCAAAGCCCGCGCAGGCGGACGGCTCGACAAAAAGTCTCTCCGTCTCGTGCAGGGCGTGAAGGTCTGTGAACAGATGCTCGTCCGACACCGTGAAGCCGCCGCTAACGATCGCCTTGACCGTCTCCCCCACGAAGCCCGAGGGGCGGCTGACGGCGAGTCCGTCCGCCGCGGTGCGGCCCGTCAGGCCGATATCCTGCACGCAGATCGCATTCTGCAAGCCACTGGCGAGGCCGAGCAGCATGCACGGCGCTTCCACCGGCTCAGCGAAGTAGACGTGTGCCGCGTCGCCGAACTCCTGCTTCAAGCCAAAGCAGATACCGCCCGGCGCGCCGCCGACGCCGCAGGGAATGTAAACGAGCAGCGGGTGCTTGTCGTCCACCGTGACGTTCTGCTCGGCGAGCTGCGCCTTGAGCCGCCGCGCAGCCACAGCGTAGCCGAGGAAGAGGTCGACAGAGTTTTCATCGTCGATAAAATAGCTTCTCGGGTCCTCCGCCGCGCGCTCGCGGCCCTTCTGCACGGCGTAGGAGTAGTCCGCGCCGTATTCGAGCACCGTTACGCCCTTTGCGCGCAGCAGGTCCTTTTTCCACTGCCGCGCGTCCGCGCTCATGTGGACCGTGACCCTGTAGCCGAGCGCCGCGCCCATGATGCCGATGCTCAGCCCCAGATTGCCCGTCGACCCGACGTGCAGCTCATACTGCGAGAAAAAGTTGCGGAACGCGCGCGTGGCAAACACGCTGTAGTCGTCGCGCGTCTCGACCAACCGGTTCGCAAGCGCTAAGTCCTCCGTGTGCTTGAGCACCGCGTAGCAGCCGCCGCGCGCCTTGACGCTGCCCGCGACGGGCAGGTCGCTGTCGCGCTTCAAGAAGAGCTTGCCTGCAAGCTGCGCACCTTCATTTTCGTTGAGCCACGCGCGCATGTTTTCAATTTCCGTCAGCGGCGATTCGATGAGGCCGCGATCAGCCGCGGTCTCGGGAAATACCTTCTTGATGAACGGAGCGAAGCGCTCCAGCCGCGCCTCGGCGGCATCGACATCCGCACGCGTGAGCGGCAGCGCGGCGAGCGCGGTTTCCGCGCTCCCGACATTCGGGTTCATCCAGGCGCTCTCATGGCGCAGCTGCAATTCCCTGACAAATTCCTTACTGTTGAGCATTATTTCCACTCCTGTTCTTCCGTAATGTACTGCTGGGTGCCGCGGTAGATGCGCACCGTGCGCTCGCGGTAGAGCTCCATGACCGCCTGCGCCAGCAGCGCCGGGTCATGGCGGGCGTAGCCGCCCTGCGCCGAGAGCAGCGGGTATTCCGCGAGCGCGATTCCCAGCTCCGCGATGCGCTCGCGGTCGACGCGCAGCAGCTCCGCGTCCTCTTCACTGTATCGCGCGGCGAGCCCGCGCGGGATGGGCGCATTGTTGGCAAGGCAGAGGTCGACGATCCCCTCCCGCCCGTGACGCTGCAGGGCTTCCAGATGATCGGCGGCGGTGTAGCCCTCGGTCTCGCCGTCCTGCGTCATGATATTGCAGATGTAAAACTTCTGCGCGTGCGACGCGCGGATCGTGTCGGCCACGCCGTCGACGAGCAGATTCGGGATCACGCTCGTATAAAGGCTGCCGGGGCCGAGCAGGATGAGGTCGGCCTCCGAAATAGCGCGGAGCGCGTCGGGCAGCGCCTTTGGGTGCTCCGGCACAAGCGAAATGTGGTGGATGCGGCAGTCCTGCTGCTTTTTCGCGTTGAAGATGTGCGATTCGCCCACAACGCGCGCGCCATTTTCAAACACGGCCTCGAGCTGTACATCCGCGTTCGTCACCGGCAGCACGCGGCCCGAGATCGCCAATACCTGTCCCATCATGGCGACGGCCTCTTCAAAGCTCCCCGCCATGCCGTTGAGCGCCGCGAGCAGCAAATTGCCGAACGACTGCCCCTTGAGCTGTCCCTCGGGAAAGCGATAGCCGAGAAGCTGCTCCATCACAGGCTCGGTATTCGCGAGCGCCTGCATACATTGCCGCACGTCGCCCGGCGGCAGAATACCCATTTCACGGCGCAGCACGCCGCTCCCGCCGCCGTCGTCCGCCACCGTGACGATGGCCGTTAAGCGGTCTGTATATTTTTTCAATCCCCGCAGCATCGTCGACAGGCCCGTGCCGCCGCCGATGGCGGCGATCTTCGGCCCCGCGGCGCAGCGGGAGGACGCACTACTCTCATATACCATAGGGATTTCCCCTTCAAGCGCATATTTTTCTATGATAAAGGTAGTATAGCAGGCTTTCAAGCAAAATGGAAGTGGGCAAGCGATACAAGTTTTTTCATTTTTTGCGCTCAACATGATAATGTTATACAAAGTCCGTATTCTTCTGTCGATTTTTACTGATTCGATGTTTTCACCGCATTGTTGCTTTTATCGCCGCACTGTGGTAGGATACGACAGTAACAATGTCAAAGGAGCACTTTCATGGAACAGCTCACAGCCGCCCAGCAGGCGGCGGAATTGAACAAGAAGAATCTTTTTGCCACCTATAATCACATTGAAGCGGAATTTGTCGAGCCCGACCACGCGATCTTCAAGCTTGAGATCCGCCCCGAGAGCAAGAATCCCTACGGTATCGTGCACGGCGGCGCGATCTACACGATGGCCGACAACGCCACGGGCTACGCCGCCCACACGGATGGTCGATCCTACGTGACGCAGGGCAGCTCGATGCATTTTCTCCGCAACCAGTCGGAGGGCGTCGTGCGCGCGGACGCCAAAGTCCGCCACCGCGGCAGAACGACCTGCCTTGTCAACGTGGACATTTTAGGCGAGGGCGGCAAACTCCTCGCCACGGGCGAGTTCACCTATTTCTGCATCGACCCCGATATCATGGCACAGAAGGCCGCGCAGCACCGCTGAGGAGGGTTTGACCATGGCATGTGCACTGCTTTACAATTTTAAGGACGCCGCACGGCTGCAAAAGGTCCGCTTCGCGCTCTTCAAGCTCGGTGTGAGCGGGCGCATCGTCGCGCCGGAGGAGCTTTCGCAGCCGATCGGCTATCTCTGCGATCTTGAGGGTTTCTCCCCTGTCGAGGAAACCATCGAGGGCGGCTTTTCCGACGAGATGCTCGTGCTCTGCGGTCTTTCCGGTCCGCAGCTCGACGCGCTGCTCTCGTCTCTTCGCCGCAGCCGCGTGGTCGTCGCGCTCAAGGCCGTCGTCACCGAGGACAATGCCGCGTGGAGTTCGCTCCAGCTGCACGACGAGCTCCGTCAGGAACACGAGGCGATGAAGGGCACGCGCCCCAAGGATGCCGAAAAACGCTCCGCGCACCGCAAATAACCCTTGCAACCGCGCAGAGCATGCGGTATAATAATAGGGCTTCGAATCGAAGCCCTATTCAAGTATCAATAGTATCTGGGTATAGCGAAGTTGGTATCGCGCCTGGTTTGGGAGCGGGATGCTCCCCTTTCAAGCCAGAAAATACCGTGTCCGCAATCCCTTGATACGCCTGCGATACAGGCACTTCCCCCGCAAGCCGAGATGGTCAAAAAAACCGCCTGACCACATGTTTGACCACATCTGGCGCAAAACTCAATAACCAAAAATCCGGGATTAGCGCAGTTGGTAGCGCGCTTGCTTTGGGAGCAAGATGCCGGGAGTTCGAGTCTCCCATCTCGGACCACAGCCCCTGAAATCGAATGATTTCAGGGGCTGTTTCCGTATTCTTTATCTGTACAAATGCAAATGTTACTAAATTATTTGGTTGAAAGCAGGTTTACTCAATGTTATGATGGTTGTTAAGATAACTTAACTTGGTTATATAAACCTACTTCCTAAAAAGGGGGGACTCTTATGAACATCCCAAAAGAGTTAATTGGTGAGAAAGTGCATCATAGAATACTCAAATATGGATCGATCGTTGATTGTACAGATTTGTGTATTCTTGTGAGATTTGACAATGAGGTCTGTGATCAGAAACCGCACAAGTTTCCGTTCCCTGATATTATGCTCGATGAGCGAAACCTCATGACTACTGATAGCAAAGTAATCAATGATTTTCTTACAATAAACAGAGCTAATCATACTTGTTTAAGATGCGGAAAGCAAGTTGTTAGCGACTTGTCTTTGAGTTCCCATCATCTTTGCAGTGATTGCGTGTCACAAATGGTTCTCTGCGCAGAATGCGGTAACCTCTTTGAACAAGATGAATGTATAAGAGATCACTCCGGCAAATCACTTTGCAAGGACTGTGCTCAAAGTACCAGATTCTATTGTTCTCACTGCGGAACTCTACATCCGTTGTCAGAATTGATACGTTCGCAATTCATTCCTAAAGAATTTAAAATATGTGAAGATTGCATCGAATGGACTGATTATGTCCCGTGTACCTGTTGCGGCACATATGCTTCTGAAGAAATTATTAAAGAGATTGATGGAGTTAGATTGTGTCCACAATGTGCAAAACAAAAAACCGGTCAGTGCCATATCTGTGGTGAATTAACTGTTTTGAAGGATACAGATACCACGATAACTTGTACTGAATGTGAGCGCTTAATTTCCCATCAAGAATTCATTGACAGCCTTGATTTTTCAACGCTAAAGATAGAATCAATTCTCTTTTCTACATTTAAGACATCTAAAACAATTAAACTTATGAGTCGTTTGCGGCATAGCTATGGAGATGCCCCCACGGACAAAAGCAGAGAACCTATTGACATCCTTCTGATTGAAACATATCATGGTGCTCTTGTTGTTCGCTATGATGCGCCACAAAATTCTAAGTGTTTACATCATTATGGCTGCACATTAACCACTTTGAAGAAAGATGGATTTATCCACTTATTCAGCGGGAATACTTGTGTCATAAAACGAGAGTTACCGATCTCCTCTCTTGGGAAGACATTTTATGTGTGGGAAAGGCCGTACCGATTAGATGCACAGACAATCTCGGATATGGACTATGGTGACCGTTGGGAAGGGCAAGACTTAGTCTACGAAGGAAACAAATATGGTGACACAAGCGCATTTATTATCCTTGGTTTCATAAGATAGCTACCTGCCATATAAATACCTACTTTAAAGCAAAACCCGACATTGACATAAAAGCAATCAGTATCAATGTTGGTAATTCTATTTACTTGCTCTTTCGCCCACCTTTTACTTTTCTCGCTTTCTAATCCTTGGAGTGTGGTCTCCGCCTTTACTTTCTGTTTCTTCAATTTCTCGAGTTTAGCCTTCATCTCCACGACGAACACGTTCAGTTTCCCTCGCACGCCTCACGGGTGTGGGCGTAGATATTCCGTGAGTTTTTTTGCCATCAATTCATATGGGCGGGCAACAGTTTTCGGACTTCAACCGAAACCGAGAACAGAGACCATATCCACCGAATCACTATTATCGTGCATCGTTTCTATTTCCTCCCCAGCATTGCCGCCAGCATCCCATAATGTTTCTTCACCGTATTCCGTGCCAGTCCGGTTCGTTTGGCGATGGTCGAGAACTCCGTGACCTCCGGGTGAAGGCGCATATAGTCCCACAGCTTGCGCTGCTTCTTTGTTAGCTTTTCTGGCGGGGCGATGCCCGCAAGCTGCTCCTTGAGCTTTTTGCGTTCCTCGTTCATCTCCGTGATCAGCGCCTTGAGCTTTTCCTCGCACTCCTCGCGGGTGCGGGCGTAGACGTTGCGGGAATGTTGCGTCCCGTCCGGCCATATGGGAGAATAGCGTCCCTCAAACAGGTGGTCATTGAGTTCGCTGACGCATCCGGTGCCCGGTTTCCTTTTCTTCCCCACATAGGGCTGGAAGTCCACGATGTCTTTCCGTTCCGGCTCCGTTTCTTCCTGCGGTTCTGCCTTGCCGATGCTCCGGTCGATGCTGGCGGCGGCTGCACGCTGCATATCACCGGTGATGTGGGTGTAGATGTCCAGCGTTGTCACCGCCGACACATGGCCCAGCATGGCGGAGAGGGTTTTCACATCCATGCCGTTCTCCAGCGCCAGCGTTGCGAAGGTATGCCGCAGATCATGAAATCTGACACGCTTACAGTCTGCCCGCTCCAGTATCGTCTGAAGCCGCCTGCGCGCCACGCCAGGCGTGATCGGTCGGTCCGATTTCACCGGGGACGGAAACATCCAGCGGGAATCCACCTTCTTGCGGTATTCCCGCAACACGGCCAGCACCGCAGGTGGCAGCACCAGCTTTCGGACAGATGCCTTGGTTTTGGGCGGGATGATTTGCAATTCGCCGTTTACCGTGTACGCCTGCTTGTTGACGGTCAGCACACCTGTCTCGAAGTTCAGATTCTCCCATTGCAGCGCCATCAGTTCGCCCCGCCGCAGGCCGGTGCAGAGATCCAGCAGGAACAGCTCGTAGTACCCGTCCGCCTGTGCCTGAATGAGAAATTTCTGCAATTCCTCCCGATCCAGCACCTGCATCTCCTTTGCCTTTTTCGGCGGCAGCTTGCAGCCGATGGCTGGGTTTGTACGGAGCAGGTCATCCCGCACGGCTCGTTCCAAGGCGGAGCGGCAGACCGCGTGGCACATCCGCACCATGCGGTCGGAAAGGCCCGCGCCGTATTGCTCCGTCAGACGCTTGCGACCATTCTTTTTCAGCCGCCCGTAGAATTGCTGCAAGTCATTCTGTGACAATTTGTT
>ERZ773245.2245-NODE-2245-length-11163-cov-2.912405_pt1 | contig 11163 bp, 7 predicted proteins | sample MGYA00580988_ERZ773245 | MGnify/ENA primary metagenome ERZ773245 (study PRJEB29015, sample SAMEA2737792) | human gut metagenome | biome: human gut; feature: human-associated habitat; material: faeces | place: China | collected 2012 ... | reverse complement strand
CAAGAGATATACTGACAGGCGGTGGAAACATCCACTGTATTACACAGCAAATTCCCTTATAGGGAATTTATTGTACAACCTTCCGTATAGGAGAATTAATTCACTGTGCAAAAATAAAAAGAACAGAAAGGATACACGCATGAGACAGATAAAAGCAGCCGCAATTCAGATGAAATGCGACCTGGAGCACAAGAAAAACTTACAAAAAGCAGAACAAATGATCCGCAAAGCTGCCGCGGAAGGCGCAAATATCATCTTACTGCCGGAACTTTTTGAGCGGGAATATTTCTGCCAGCAGCGCAGATATGTTTTTTACAGCTATGCAAGAACTGTGGAGGAGAGTGAAGCTGTGGCAATGGGAGTACGTCTTGCAAAAGAATTGGGCGTGGTGCTTCCAATCAGCTTTTATGAGCGTGATGTCAATAACCTCTATAATTCGATCGCATGCATTGATGGAGATGGAACGATCCTCGGTGTGTATCGGAAAACCCACATCCCGGATGATCATTATTATCAGGAAAAATTTTATTTTACACCGGGAGATACCGGATTTAAAGTGTTTGATACAAAATACGGTTGCATCGGTATTGGAATCTGCTGGGATCAGTGGTTCCCGGAGACAGCGCGCGCGATGGCGCTGCTCGGTGCAGAATTATTGTTTTACCCGACAGCGATCGGCTCGGAACCGATTTTAGAATGTGACAGTATGCCGCACTGGAGACGCTGCATGCAGGGACATGCGGCTGCGAATCTGATGCCTGTCATTGCCGCAAACCGGATCGGCAGGGAAGTAGTGCAGCCATGTGCGGAAAATGGCGGACAGGAGTCGGCACTGGAATTTTATGGTTCCTCATTTCTGACGGATGAAACAGGAGAGGTGATCTTAAGTGCTTCCAGAGATAAAGAAGAAATCCTGAGCCAGACCTATGAACTGGATGAACTTCGGGCAAAACGACTGGAATGGGGACTTTTCCGGGACAGAAGACCGGAATATTACGGAATCATAGCAGGAGAAAAAAACGGGAGATAGTGAGAACCAGACGGGATTGAAAAGACCGGAAGATTGTGGAAATCACACGGGATTGAAAAGACCGGAAAATTGTGGAAATCGCACAGAACTGAAAAAACAGAAAGGTGAAAAAAACAGGTATGTTTTTGTCAGCAGGGAGCAGGGAAAGCTCATTGCTGACATTTGAAACATACCTGTTTTTTATCAGGCATCAGTGTTGATGACAGGATATCTGCGGAGCATATGCCCGTTCCTGTTACAAAAGCTGAATACCGTTCTTTTCACATTCTTTTGCGATAGCTTCCGGCCACAGGGAAGACTGTACCTCTCCAATATGTGCCTTGCGAAGGAAGAACATACAGATACGGGACTGTCCGATTCCACCACCTATTGTATAAGGAAGCTCTTCGTTGATGATTGCTTTCTGGAAAGGAAGTTTTGCACGTTCTTCACAGCCTGCTTTTTTGAGCTGGGAGAGAAGCGCTTTCTTGTCAACCCGGATACCCATGGAGGAAATCTCAAGTGCGATGTCGAGTACCGGATAGTAAACAACGATATCTGCGTTTAAAGACCAGTCATCGTAATCCGGAGCACGTCCGTCGTGAGGCTCTCCGTTTTCCAAAGTATCGCCGATCTTCATGATACATACGGCACCCTTGGTTTTTGTAATATAATATTCACGTTCCTTTGGTGTATTGTCAGGGAACATTTCTTCCAATTCCTGAGTCGTGATAAAGAAGATATCATGTGGAAGAATCTCTTCTATATAATCGTACTGGATCGCCATATATTTTTCTGTCTTGCGCAGGCAGTTATAAACAGTGGTAACTGTTTCTTTTAATGTCTCGATATTACGATCCTCTTTATGGATGATTTTTTCCCAGTCCCACTGGTCTACGAAAATAGAGTGGATGTTATCCGTGTCTTCATCTCTGCGGATCGCATTCATATCGGTATACAGACCTTCACCGTAGTCGAAACCGTATTTCTTTAATGCGTAGCGTTTCCATTTTGCGAGAGACTGTACAACCTCTGCCTCTTTCCCGTTCTGCTCTTTGATATCGAAAGTAACCGGACGTTCAATACCGTTTAAGTTGTCATTGAGACCGGATAACGGATCAACAAAAAGTGGAGCCGAAACGCGGGACAGATTCAGACGAAGTGCAAGCAGGTTCTGGAAAAAATCTTTTACTGTTTTGATTGCAATCTGTGTATCGTGCAGATTTAATTCTGAATGATAATCTTTTGGAATGATTAAATGTTCCATCTAAGGTTCTCCTCTCTGGTATAAACCGCATGCAGCGGCATGATACCAATCCCGTGTGCCTGATATATGTATGAAAAAGAAAATGGCACACTAATTTATTATAGCACAGCAGGTCTCATTTTCAAGAAAAGATCATACGATTTCTTGAAAAATACATGTATACAATATAAATTTTAGCGAAAACGGTTTGTGATACATATTGACGAAAAACGACGAAGATTTTATAATTTATGTTGTAAATTTTATGTAAAAAAGAGAGGACAGCTTATGAAAAAACAAAAAACGGTGTCGATTAAGGCAAAGTTACTTGGGGTGATCATACCAGTCGTAATTGCGATCGTTGTGGTACTTGTTGTGGCTGCTTATCAGATATCTGCAGGGACGATCAAAAAATATTCCCAGAATTTACTGCAGTCTTCGGTAGAGAACCAGGCATCCCAGATAGAAGCATGGCTGAATGAAAACCTTGCTTCATTTCAGATGGCGAAGACGATCATTGAGGATTTGAAGCCGAGTGATGAAGAGTTAAAGACAATACTGGATGGTTATTATGGCTATAACAGTAATTATCCGGAGGGACTTTATGTGGCAGATTCCACAGGACAGCTCATAACGGCATCAGAATCAACAAAAAAGGAATCAGATGTAACAAACAGTACCTGGTATAAAGAAGGACTTACCAGGGTGAATATGGCAGTCGGTTCAGCTTATCAGAATGCAGATGGCGTGAATGTGATCAGTGCCTCCGGTATTTTAAATGACGGATCTGATAAAGTGCGTGTTATTTCAGCAGACATGACATTAGACCGTATTGCAATTATCGTAAACTCTTTTATTGAAATGAATGATGCGGAAGCATTTCTGGTTGATAAAACCAGCGGTGTGATCCTGGCAAACCGTGATTCATCTCTTATTTCCCAGACACTCGGGGCAGAAGGACAGAGTCATTTTTACCAGCTTACGGCAGAGAAAGCTGCAGAGAAAGACTATAATTTTGCTACACTTGATGGAAATATGACGGTATTTCAGGAAGTAGACGGAACCAACTGGCTTTTGATATCGTATATTCCGACCAGCATTGTACTTTCGGATCTGACACAGCTTCGTAATATTATGATCGTAATCAGTGTGATCTGTATTGCATTGCTCTGTGTACTGATCGAACGTGTAACTCATGTTGTAATCAAACCTGTCAAGGAAATGACAAGAGTGATCACAGCGATGACTTCCGGTGATTTTACGGTTTCTATTAAGACAAAAGGCAATGATGAGATCGCAGTCATGAGCCAAAGTGTGGAGAAGTTTATTGCTTCCATGAAACAGATGATCTCCGAGATGGGAAATGTTTCCGGCAAGTTGAAGAATCAGGCTGACTCAAGTAAGGGTGTTTCCGGTGAGATGAGTTCGGCAGCGGGAATCCAGTCACAGTCGATGAGCGAGTTGAACGCGACGGTTGATCAGTTGTCTGTATCTGTAAATGAGATCGCGGAAAATGCAACGCAGCTTGCAGGTGTGGCAGCAGATACCAAGAGCGACAGTGATATGGTTGAAAGCAAGATGCAGGAGACGGTTGCTGTTTCTGAAAAAGGACGTAAGGATATGGAGCGCGTTGGTGAGGCACTCTCAAATATCGAAGTTTCCATTCACAATCTGGAAGAGGCTGTTAATAAGGTAGGAACCGCTTCAGGCGAGATTGTGCAGATCATCAAACTGATTGGTGATATTGCTGACGAGACGAACCTGTTATCTTTAAATGCTTCGATTGAGGCTGCACGCGCAGGCGAAGCAGGAAGAGGGTTTGCAGTTGTTGCAACTGAGATTGGTACACTTGCAAAGAACAGTGCGGATTCGGTAGCACATATCACAGAGCTGATCACTGAGATCAACAATCTGGTAGAAGATGCCGTCAGACAGGCAGGAAACAGTGCACAGGATATTTCCGGCAGTGCAGAGCTGATCCATACAGCAGTTGATACATTTGATACGATCTTTAAGAATATCCAGGAGACAAGCGCACTGATCGGCAATGTGGTTGATAAGATCAATCAGGTAGATCAGGTTGCTACGAATGTTGCAGCTATTTCGGAAGAACAGGCGGCAAGTTCCGATGAGATCCTTGCAACATCAGAATCCATGTTACAGCAGGCAAAGAATATTTCAAAGAACAGTGACCAGGTAGAACAGGAAGCAGATAACCTTGCTGTTTCTGCAGATCAGCTTGCAGATCAGGTAAAACAGTTCCGGATATAGAGAGGAGATCGTGCGATGAAGAAATTAATAAGTACTATCATGTGTCTGGCATTGCTCGTAGGATGCCTTGCCGGATGTGGTGGAAATACACAGACAGGCGCAGCTGATGGAAAAGGTTTAAAAATGCTGCTGTCGTTATCACAGGCGGATACCTTCCGAAATGTACTTGTGGCGCAGGCGCAGCAGACTGCGGAAGAGTGTGGGGTACAGTTGGATGTGCTAGATGCGGACAATTCCATTGAAAATCAGGTGGAGCATATCAAAAAGGCGGTCAGTGAGAATTATGATGTGATTTTATGCGGACCGGTTGATGCTGATACGGCATTCGAATTAGAAGCGCTTGCAGGTGATATACCAATCGTATTTTTTAACAGCTGCCCGGATGAGTCGAGACTTCAGGCTGGGAAATATATTTATGTTGGATCGGATGAATATGTGGCAGGACAGTATCAGGCAGAGTATATTCTAGATAAATTTGCTTCTGCGGATGAGATTAATGTGGTGTTGTTAAAAGGACCGAAAAAACATTCTGCGACAAAAGGAAGATCTGAGTCATTAAAGGATACTTTAAATGCATCAGGGAAAAAGATCAATTATGTCTTTGAAGATAACGCCGACTGGGAGCAGGATCGTGCGGAAGAGATGTTCAATATATTTTTAAAGACAGGACAGAAGTGTGACGTTGCTGTCTGCAACAACGACTCTATGGCACTTGGTATCATTGATGCCTGTGATGCAGCAGGAATCAGTGATGTGACGGTACTTGGAATCGATGCAACTGCAGACGGATGCAAAGCGATTGAAGATGGAAAGATGGACTTTACCGTATACCAGTCCGCAGTTGGACAGGGTGAGAGTGCTGTTTATGCAGCAATCGCACTTGCAACCGGAAAAGATGTCACGACCTTAGAGGGTGCTACGGAAGATGGTTTATATGTCTGGGTACCATTTGAAAAAGTAGACAGCTCCAATGTCAAAAATTATGAATAGAAAGCGGGTATAAAATGGAATATACACATGTAAAACATACGTTTTTACCTGTATACAATGAGGAATCCAGGATATTGATCCTGGGTTCCTTTCCGTCTGTAAAGTCGCGGGAAAACCAGTTCTATTACGGGCATCCGCAAAACCGGTTCTGGAAGGTGATTGCAGGGATTTTCAAGGAACCTCTGCCACAGACGATCGATGAAAAGAAGGATCTTCTGCTAAGACATCGCATAGCAGTGTGGGATGTGATCGATTCCTGTGATATCGTTGGATCTTCCGACAGCTCCATCAGAAATGTGGTGCCAAATGATATGAATCTGATCTTATCAAATGCAAAAATACAGGGAATTTTTGCAAATGGTGGAAAAGCACATCAGCTTTTTGTAAAATACTGTCATAAAGAGGGAATGCCGCCGCTTGGAAAACTGCCGTCCACAAGCCCCGCAAATGCGGCGTGGAATTTAGAGCGGCTGACGGCGGAATGGAAAACGGCATTTGGAATGTATTTAGAAATAACAGAATAGAAGATGAAGAACAGCACAGGAAGGGGATAAATTTGAAAAAAGAAGAAATGACAAATATGGATTTCCTGCTTGAGGCAGTGGGAATCGTAGCTGCAATGATTTATCTGGGACTGCAGATTTATTATGGAATCGTATATGGAGTGGCATTTACCGGAATTATTTTAAATGCGGCAATCCTGATCCTTGTATATGTTGGACTGACGCTGCTTGCACGTTATCCGGAAAGGGTAAATAACCTGCCGAAAGAAATATGTAGTGGGAAAATAAGAAAATATACGATTCATATGGTGCGCGCAGTCAAGCTGATCTTCGTGCTCAGTCTTTTATTTACCAGTATCTGTGATGTCGCCGGAGTGCAGATCAATAAGGGATACAGTCTGGTGACGGTGGCGCTGATTGCTGTGGTGACGGTGGTGTATGAGGGGAAGATCATTAAGCTGCTGCGTGGGAAAAAATAAGCATATATTATAAAGAAAAGACGATTCTGAGTGGAATCGTCTTTTCTTTATATATAGTGATCAGTGTCTGCGGAGTAGGCATTTTGTGTATTATATTACTTCGTATCAACCCGTCCAACCAGATAATCAATTGAGCAGTGATAAATATCTGCTAACTTTATGAGAATGTCAATTGGAAAATCACGAAGCCCTTTTTCATAACGGGAATAAACATCCCGGTGCAGACCAAGCATGGCAGAGATTTCTTTTATAGTAAGATCGTTGTCTATTCTCAAGTCCTGAATTCTTTGAAACTTCACGTGGGTGTCTCCTCTAACTTAATAGACAAATTATAATCAAAATGCTATAATTTAATTCATAATAAGACCGTTTGGTCGTATTGTAAGGAATGAGATATCTGTGAAAGGAGAAAGTTATGAAAAAACGAATGATAGCATGGCTGCTTTGTGCCTGTATGACGTTTACGGCAGCACCGGAAATGCTGCTGGCGGATGTGGCAGGGAATGCACAGCAGACACAGGAAGAAAACAGTTTTAAAGAGAAAGGGACTGTGGAAACACAGACTGTAGAACAGGATGATGAAAAGTCAGCAGTGACAGAGAAAAAAGAAACAGACCAGGCAGATGAAGAAGATCATAATGCCGGACGTCTGGCAGAGGAAGAGTCCGGGGCGGCCGGGACGGAAATTGTCACGGAAGAGACAGAAGAGCCAGAGACGACGATCGTCACGGAAGAGACAGAAGAGCCAGAAACGAAGGTTGTTACAGAAGAAACAGAGGAGACTGAAACAAAGAATGTCACAGAAGAGCCAGAACAGGCTGAAACAGAGAACGTTACGGAAGAAACGGAGAGTACAGAGGAGATTTTAAAAAGGGCATTATCAGGTGATGAGATCAGCCGTATCGACTGGGTACAGGAACTGGTAACATTATTTGATCTTACGGTAGATGAGGATAATTATCCGGATAATTATTACAGTGACATATCAACGGATGATTCGTTTTATCGTGATGTGATGGTGGCATGCGAGTTCGGAATGATCGATCTTGAGGCAGGAGAAGAATTTCGACCGGAAGATGCAGTGACGCGTGAATTTGCAGCGCAGACCATGAATACGATGCTTGGCTTTGTGCCGGAAACAGACAGTTATACTTATCAGGATACAGCAGATGTTACATATAAGGAAGCAGCACAGATCGCAATCGACAGAGGATGGGTTACGGTTGCTGCCGGTAAATTTCTCCCGGAACAGTCACTTACCACGGAAGAGCATGATGCAATGATCGCGGATGCAAAAAAGGTTTTGGCAGATGCGCAGATAGAGACCGGAAAAGAAAATACCTGTACATTTGCGTCCGGAGTAGTTGTTGTACCAAAGGGAACAGCCGTATCTATTGATGTGGATGGAATAGTTATGATCGAAAACTGTCCGGTTACGATCAAACAGGGAACAACATTTGCCGTGTATGTTAACGATATTGTCATGGCATATAAGGCAGAAAGTGTACGGACAGACGGAACTACAACATATATTACAACCTCAGATGCGGATGATGGCGCGGTTTTAAATGTTGACCAGCAGGGCGAACTGGATGTTGATATGACGGAATTTATTCCGGCAGATGAAGAAACATATGTGGTAAATGGTGTTACAGTCACAGAAGGTATGACAAGGGGGATATCCTATAAAAACAATACCCTGCGTGCAGATAAAACGATTTCCGTCTCAGATGATGTCACAGCGACAGTAAGTGTTGTGATTTCAAACATGAAAGTAAATTACAGTCTGAATAATAATGACTATTATTTTTCAGTCAGCGGAGATATGGAATACTCCTGCAATGTAAAAGGGGATGCATTTAAAGATATTAACCACACACTGACGTTAGGGGCAGTGCCGCTCGGCGGTGTTGGTATGTTGACACTGGCAATGGAATATAATCTTTCCGGGGAAGCAACGCTTACCGTGGAAAAGGAATTTGAAGCCGGATTTGCGTATTCGGACGGATTCCGTATAGTTGGAAACAGTCATAAAAAAGGATTTTCCTTTTCAGCAGAAGCAGATCTGACCACAGGTATTGTACTCTCTGCAAAAGCAACGCTCGGAATTGTCAGCGGAGATATTTATGCAAAAACCGGTGCACGTATGAACATCAAATACGTAAGGTACAGTTCCGGAACACCGACATACTGCGCGTCACAGGCTGCATATCTGTATGCATCGGTGGGGGCAAGTGCAAAGATCGGAGTTGGTATTGCATCAAAGACCTTTAGCAAAAGTATAGAGATCTGGGGAAAGAATAACAGTCCGGTGCGCGTGTACTATCATATTGAGGACGGTGTACTTCGGACATCATGCACGCGTGGAAAAGAATTTGCCGCACAGGGAGGCTGGACAAGTTATTGGACATCTCCAGGTTCGAGATATTTCAATCCGGCGGGCGTAGGAAGCTATTTTGATGCAGGAGCAGGTGCAGGCGGTGCAATCGTACCGATTTATACCTATACACTTGACGATGCAAACAGGGCTACGATCACAGGATATAGTGGAAATGCGACGGCACTTTATATTCCGGGGGAGATTGACGGGCATGAGGTTGTTGCAATCGGAGATAGGGCATTTGAGAACCGGACGGATTTGAGGACGGTGATGATACCGGATAGTTTGGAAAAAATAGAATTTGAAGCATTTTATAACTGCATAAATTTAAAAATTGTCGATTTGTCTTCAAACTTGACAACAATTGGTTACGACGTGTTTGGAAATTGCAAATCAATTAGTAAAATAGAGATACCTAAAAGCTTAAAGAAATTTGATGGTACATGGGGAAGAGGCACAAATTTGTCATATGGGGCATTTGGTGGTTGTAGTAATTTAAAAACTGTTAATTTCGAAGCAGGAAGCACCATAGTATGTGCAGCGTTGTTTATGGGATGTGATGGCATTGAAGAAATAGAACTGCCAGATACTATTACGGAAATAGGAGATAGTGCGTTTAAAAATTGTAAAAATCTTGATAGGATTACAATGAATAACGGGATAGAAATACTGGAAAGTTCTGCATTTGAGGATTGTTTCTCATTAACAACGATAAATATTCCGAATACTGTTAAAGCAATTAGTAATTCAACTTTTCAAGATTGCACCAGTCTGACAGAGGTGCATTTGTCAAATATCCTTAAAGAAATACCAGCAAGCACTTTTTCCGGCTGCAAAAAGTTAACCACCATCAATTTTCCATCCACTCTGACCATGATCGGGAACTCCGCATTCTCTGGCTGTGAATCCCTGCCGGAAGCAATACTTCCATCCGGGGTAGAAAAAATAGAAAGCAATGCATTTAAAAACTGTAAAGCTATGAAAAAAGCAGTTGTACCGGATACCGTTTCGTCTATTGGAAGTTCTGCATTTTATGGCTGTGAAACCCTGACCGACATTACATTAGGCAGCAAGTTAAAGAAGATTGAGAGCCAGACGTTCTACGGCTGTACAGTTCTGCCATCCATTGTGATCCCTTACAATGTGACCACGATCGGTGACAGTGCCTTTGTCAACTGCACGAAGCTGACGCAGATCACAGTCCCGCGCAACACAACTTCGATCGCATCAAATGCATTTTCTTATCCAAAGAAAATGACGATGTACGGTCCGTCCGACTGTTATGCCGAGACCTATGCAAGCGGAAAAGGAATCAAGTACGTCACACAGGATATTCATGCAACCTCAGTCAGTCTGGATATTACAGAAAAAACGGCGGAGCACTATGACGATTTCCAACTGACAGCGACGATCGCACCTTTGAATTTCACAGATGCAGTGGTATGGACAAGTTCCAATGAAGAGGTTGCTGCTGTTTCGGATACCGGATATGTGGAGATCTGTGGTGTTGGAACAGCAGTCATTACGGTAACGGCTGGAAATGTAAAAGCAGTCTGTAAAATAACCGTACCGCAGCTGATAGACTGGATCGAATTTGATGAGGATGAGATCGAATTGAAAGCTGGTGAAACCTATCAGTTGAAACCATATATTTCACCTTCGGATGCCACAAATAAAAAGCTCAAATATACTTCTTCTGATACGAAAGTGGCAGAGGTTTCTGCAAGCGGACTTGTCACTGCAAAATCGGAGGGTGAAGCAAAAATCCGGGCTGCGGCAACGGACGGCAGTGATGAATATGCAGTCTGCTATGTGACTGTCACCGGAAAGGCGAAAGTAACAGGAATAACTTTAGACAGGACATCAGCAGAGGTAAAAAGAGGAGAGAAGCTTACCTTAAATGTGACTGTATCACCGTCTTATGCGTCCAACAAAAAGGTAGTCTGGAAATCGGCAAATACAAAGATTGCCACCGTGGATGCCAACGGCAGTGTGACAGCAAAAGCACCGGGCAGAACAAAGATTACTGTGACTTCGGCTGAAAATAGTAGTTATCAGGCATCCTGTACGGTTACAGTACCATATAAAATTACCTACAAACTGAATAAAGGTAAAAACAATGCCTCGAATCCGTCAACTTATTACGGAAAGAAAGTAACGCTGAAAAACCCGTCCCGCAAAGGATACGCATTTGCAGGCTGGTATACGGATGCAAAATTTAAAAAGAAGATCCTTTGTTGACTTTATTTTTTATTCCTCTGGCATATCCCAGTTGTGCCATACCG
>ERZ773245.2242-NODE-2242-length-11172-cov-3.769902_pt1 | contig 11172 bp, 6 predicted proteins | sample MGYA00580988_ERZ773245 | MGnify/ENA primary metagenome ERZ773245 (study PRJEB29015, sample SAMEA2737792) | human gut metagenome | biome: human gut; feature: human-associated habitat; material: faeces | place: China | collected 2012 ... | reverse complement strand
TCGTTTTACCGATTTCATCGAGAATTATATAAGCCGTTATGAGTTGTTGTCTCACGACGGCTTTTATCTTATTGCGCTTTCTGGAGGTCCTGATAGTGTGGCTTTGCTCCTGACGCTCAAAAATTTGGGTTATCATATAGATGCAGTTCATTGTAACTTCCATCTGAGAGGAGAAGAAAGTGACAGTGACGAGAGCTTCTGTGTTGACTTGTGTAAGAATTATCAAATTCCGCTTCACCGTATTCACTTCGACACGAAGGCCTATGCCGAGCTGCATCACCAATCAATAGAAATGGCCGCCCGAGAATTGCGTTATAACTATTTTGAGCAATTGCGCAAAGACATTCAAGCTGATGCCATTTGCGTGGCTCACCATCGTGATGATCAAGTGGAAACAATATTGCTTAATCTCATTCGTGGGACTGGAATAAAAGGACTTACAGGGATGAGACCCCAAAATGGGCGGATCGTCCGGCCATTTCTTGGAGTTAGTCATCAAGATATTCTTGGCTACTTGTTTCACCAGCATCAAGACTACGTCATCGACAGTACAAACCTTGAAAGGGAAGCACAACGTAACCAGCTAAGATTGGACATTATACCTCTGATGGAGAGAATCAATCCTGAAGTCAAAGCTAATATTGCCCGTACCGCAGGCATTCTAACAGAAGTAGAAGAATTCACTGATCAACAGATCGATTTGCTTATACACTCTTGTCTTGTGGGAGATAGCTATAAGTTCTCTGCTATTAAGAACAGTGGACATAGCAAACTGATTCTGTGGCACATATTATATAATAAAGGCTTTAACCGTCAACAAATAGAGGAAATCAACGCTTGTATTGAAACGAACAGACATTGGCTGTCTGATAAATATGTGGTTTGTGTGGAGAAAGACCGCCTTTCTATTATAGACAAAGATAAATGGCTCATGGAACTTCCCTCTATGCGCATTCCTGAATGTGGCACCTATTGTTACTCAGCTATGGGTAAAGACATCATGAAGCTTAGATTAAAGGAAGTTGCCGCAGATGTTCTTGTTATTGACAAGCGTCCACAATTTGCTTTTGTTGATGCTGCTAAAGTTCATTTCCCACTCACAATACGTCCCGTCAAGCAAGGGGATCGCTTTGTACCGTTTGGCATGAAAGGGTCCAAGTTGGTCAGCGATTTCATGAACGATTTGAAACTGTCTATGATTGAAAGGAAGCATCAATTAGTGGTTGTTGACAATCATGATACTTTACTTTGGGTTGTCGGCAGAAGAGTTGATAATCGGGTTGCTGTTGGCTCAAAGACACAAAAAGTTATTGTTATGGAGCAAATTTAACACGATTTTTATATCAAATCAACTGCCATATCAATATTTTTGTTTATATTTGTCATCGATTAGAAGGAGAGTCATGGCAAGATGTTGCCATATTCACTTGCTAAAAATCATCAACTTAAAATATTATCTATGTTTACCGACACTGACAAACAGCAAATTGAGAAGCGGGGAATGACAGTTGCTCAAGTTGAGCATCAGCTTGAGCAGATAAAAAACGGCTTCCCCTTTTTACGTCTAAAATCTACGGCGGCAGTTGGTCAAGGTATCTCTGCACTCAGTGATGCTGAGCAGCAAGATGCAGAGAAAGCTTGGGAAGTGTATAAGGACGAAGGGCATACGGTGGTGAAATTTGTTCCTGCATCGGGTGCAGCCAGCCGTATGTTCAAGAACATGTTTGCTTTCCTCAACGCCGATTACGACACGCCTCAGACCGATTTCGAAAAGAAATTCTTTGCAGACATCAAGAAGTTCGCCTTCCGTGAAGCACTGTGCGACGCTTGCAAGAAAAACACTGGGAAAAGCATTATGCAACTGATTCAAGCCGGTGACTATAAAGCAGTAGTCCGGAATCTTCTGATGCCCGAAGGCTTGAATTATGGTCAATTGCCTAAAGGGCTGTTACAGTTCCATGAGGACGAGGAAGGTGTCCGCACTCCTATGGAAGAGCATCTGGTAGAGGCGGCTTTATATGCCAGTTCGAAAGGAAAGGCTTTGGTTCATTTCACTGTCTCGCATGACCACTTGAAACTCTTTGAGCAAAAGGTGGAAGAGAAGAAGGCTTATTATGAGAAGAAGTTCAACGTCAAACTGGAAGTCAGCTTCTCTGAGCAAAAGCCAAGTACAGATACAATTGCAGCCAACCCCGACAACACACCTTTCCGCAACGAAGATGGTTCGCTGCTCTTCCGTCCGGGAGGTCACGGTGCACTGATTGAGAACCTCAATGAAATCAACGCTGATGTCGTCTTCATCAAGAATATCGACAATGTCGTCCCAGACCGTCTGAAAGCTGATACTATCAAGTGGAAGAAAATTATTGCCGGCATACTCGTAAAGACTCAGAAGAAAGCTTTCGATTACTTGAAAGACTTGGAGTCGGGGCGCTACAACCATCAGAAACTTGAGGAGATCATTCATTTCGTTCAGCGTGATCTTTGCTGTCGTCGGGAGGATATCAAGGAGCTTGAAGATGCGGACTTGGTAATCTACTTGAAGAAAAAACTCAATCGGCCAATGCGTGTTTGTGGTGTCGTGAAGAATGTTGGTGAGCCCGGCGGTGGCCCCTTCTTGGCTTTCAATCAGGATGGCACCTTTAGTCCTCAGATTCTTGAGAGCAGCCAGATTGACAAGAACAATGCAGAATATATGAAGATGTTCACCTCTGGTACCCACTTCAATCCTGTAGATCTTGTCTGTGCTACTAAGGACTTCCAAGGTCATCCCTTCCATCTTCCTGACTATGTAGACGCCAACACAGGCTTCATCAGTTCAAAAAGTAAGAATGGCCGCGAACTGAAAGCCTTGGAGTTGCCGGGGTTGTGGAACGGAGCCATGAGCGATTGGAATACCATTTTTGTGGAAGTTCCTTTGGACACGTTCAACCCGGTGAAGACCGTCAATGATCTGCTTAGAGATGCTCACCAAGGGAAATAATACTTGTTCCTTGTAGCTTCTACTATATAATAAGGAGAGTCTACTTGCAGAATAGGCAGTAGACTCTCCTTTTTATTTATTCATTCTCCTTAAGAAATATCGTGATTCTTAGTCTTATTCAATGGAAAATGATTACCTTTGCATAAGATAAGAAATCATATAATTAAGATCTTCTTTTAGAAGAAAATCACAACTCAATAGTTATGAAACAGACAAAGATCGTTTGCTCTATCAGCGACCGTCGCTGTGATGTCGACTTCCTGCGCAAACTGTTTTTTGCAGGAATGAATGTAGTCAGGATGAATACGGCCCACGCAACTCCGGAGGGTATCCGCAATATTATCAGTAACGTGCGTAAGGTCTCACCACATATTGGCATTCTTATTGATACCAAGGGGCCGGAAGTTCGTACGACAGACGTTGCCGAGCCCATTCAGTATCGTACAGGTGAGGCTGTGAAGATTTTCGGTCGTCCAGAGATGGATACCACGCACGATATCATCAATCTTTCATACACCGACATTGCTAAGGACGTGAAAGTCGGAGACGACATGCTTTTTGATGATGGTGCCATCGACATGAAAGTGATGGGTATTGAGGGGCCGACAATCTACGCTGAAGTACAAAACGACGGAGTGCTGGGGGCACACAAGAGCGTAAATGTGCCGGGTGAGCATATCGACCTCCCTGCGTTGACCCCCAAGGATAAACGCAACATACTTTTGGCAATTGATGAAGATATCGACTTCATCGCCCATAGTTTTGTGCGTTCTGCTGCTGACGTGAAGGCTGTTCAGGACATTTTGGATGAGCATCATTCCGACATAAAAATCATTTCCAAGATCGAGAATCAGGAAGGTGTAGACAATATCGACGAGATCATTGATGCCAGTTATGGTATCATGATCGCACGTGGTGATTTGGGTATTGAGGTGCCTATAGAGCGCATTCCCGGCATTCAGCGAATGATCATTCGTAAATGTGTAGAGAAGCGTAAACCTGTGATTGTTGCAACGCAAATGCTCCACACGATGATCAATAATCCTCGTCCGACTCGTGCGGAGGTTACGGATATTGCCAATGCTATCTATTCCAATACGGATGCCTTGATGCTTAGTGGAGAGACAGCGTCTGGAAAATATCCTTTGGAAGCTGTGCAGACCATGGCTACTGTAGCTGAGCAGGCAGAGAAAGACCGTATCTCATTTGGCGAATTAAATAATGTGCCATTGAGAGAGCATTGTACACAGAAGGAGTTCTTGGCACACTCTGCCATTGAGTCTACCCGTTTGTTGGGAGTTGCAGGTATTATCACAGACTCCGAAACCGGTGAGACAGCCCGCAACTTGGCTGCATTCCGCGGTTCGAAGCCAATCTTGGCGATCTGCTATAAAGAGAAGACACAGCGTTGGCTCAATCTTTCCTACGGAGTGACTGCTATCTACCAGAAAGATCACGTGAGCCCAGAGTTTATGTTCATGGCCGCTATCCGTATGCTTCGTCAGAAATGCTATATCAGCAACGATGACAAGATCGCTTATCTTTCAGGTTCGTTTGGTGAAGGTGGTGGCACGACTTTCCTGGAAATCAACCAGGTCAAGAAAGTATTTGACCGTGAATATCAGTTCCATTTACCCCAGGGACAGAAGCAGCAATAATCAATAGTCATTCTCCAGACAAGCGTATCCTACCAGTTCATCTGTCCTGCCGCCTACAGGTCGGAAATAGACAAGCATTTGGTAGGAATTCTCAGTCTGATAATAATTACCTTGTGAGGGGACGGGTCGAAAGGCTCCGTCCCTTTCTTTTTGTAGATATTGATAATTATAGTATCCTTGTTTCAGCCAAAGAGCACGCTCGTAGCTTTGCGTAGAATCATTCCACAGCATCTCGTATTGAGGAAGAAAGCGGTCTTGTGTCCAATTGCCATTCAAATAGATGGGATAGGGAGATCGTGGAGCTTTCAATGAGAAATGTACATTGACGTATTCTGTAGAACAGTCATTTTCGTAGTTATCGCTGTTCCTTATATAATAAGCACCGTCCGCGTCTTTGTCAAAAACATAATTGGGACGAGGCTCACTGGGCCAAAGCCAGACGTTATAAACTTTCCCATCCCAGTCAACACGCTCTACTCCCATTGCAGGACGGTCTACATCCAGTATCTCAAACTTATGATATTCATTACTTCCGTCAAAAATCAAATCCCGGCAGTGGCTCCAACGCATCGAAGTTGACTGAATATATTGTGGAGCGGGCGCAACAACGGCTTGGTCCCATCGCTGGTTTTGCAGGGCAATAACATAAAATTGCTGAAGTGGATTAGACACAACCATCGAAGGATAATCTATCTCAGCCTCTAACTGCTGATGCCTATTGTTGACATCTATATCGGTATTAGTCGTTAAAGCCATTCTCACGGTCACTTTCTGGTTTAATACCATGAAACAGGCACGGAGCAGATCCTCATTGCTGTCTTCGTCGTAGACCGTCACACGATAGTTGCCACTCAATTTCAGTTGGCAGTGGTCGTTTGGTATTGATAGTCGATAGTGAGTGTAGAGTTGGTTGGTATTAATTGACTGCTGATAATTATCTATGGTGTTTCCTTCAGTAAAGCCTTCGCAATAATCGCTATCAAAGATTTGGGATGAGCGTGACCAGTCCTTTTCACAATGTTCAATACGATAGCAAAGCCGACGATGCTCATGTGTGAGATCGTCAAACGAGATATTGACGACTTCTCCCTGATTTAAACTAATAATTGGCAAGTCTTGCCAACGGTCTCCGGCCGTTACCTGCAACGTAGCTATTTTGTTGCTTAGCAATTCATTCCGTTGGGCTTTGGCACATTGGCTCCCTAAGAAAAGGCAGAGAAAAGAAAAAAGCAGAGAAATATTGAATTCAAGATCTCTTGGAAGAAAAGCCTTTGGATGTTCCATAGCTTATACGGAGTTTGAATCAGCAATATTTCTCTGCCTATTAATTAGGTATATAGGAAACTATTATCCCTTGATAGCAGCTACACCAGGAAGCACCTTACCCTCGATAGCCTCGAGCATAGCACCACCACCGGTAGATACATAGCTTACCTTGTCAGCAAGACCGAACTTGTTGATAGCAGCGACCGAGTCACCACCACCGACGAGAGAGTAAGCACCATTTTTCTGAGTAGCTTCTGCTACAGCCTTAGCGATTTCGCCAGTACCGTGAGCGAAGTTAGGCAACTCGAAGACACCGACAGGGCCGTTCCAAAGAATAGTCTTGGAGTTCATGATGATCTTCTTCCAGTTTTCGATGCTCTCTTCGCTTGCATCCATGCCTTCCCACTCGTCAGGAATCTGATCGATGGGGAATGTCTTACGTGGAGTGTCGTTAGAGAAGTCCTGACCGCAAACCGTAGCAACAGAGAGGCTGAGGTTCACGCCCTTCTCTTTGGCAGCCTTGATGACATTCAGAGCCTCAGGGATCAAATCGTCCTCATGGAGAGACTTGCCGATGTGTCCACCCTGTGCCTTGATGAAGGTATAGCCCATACCGCCACCGATGATCAGGTTGTCGACCTTGTCGAGCAGGTTCTTGATGACACCGAGCTTAGAGCTGACCTTGGAGCCGCCGATGATAGCAGTGAAAGGATGCTGAGCATTCTTCAGCACGTTGTCGATAGCCTTGACTTCTTTCTCCATCAGGTAGCCGAGCATCTTGCTGTCCTTGTCGAAGTAGTCAGCGATAACTGCTGTAGAAGCGTGCTTGCGGTGAGCAGTACCGAAGGCGTCGTTGACATAGACATCAGCATAAGAAGCGAGCTTCTTAGCGAAATTCTTCTGACGGTCCTTCATCTCTGCCTTAGCAGCATCGTACTCAGGAGTACCCTTCTCTACACCGACGGGCTTGCCTTCCTCCTCAGGATAGAAGCGAAGGTTCTCCAGCAACAGTGCCTCTCCCGGCTTGAGGGCGGCAGCCTCAGCGTCTGCATTTGCGCAGTCAGGAGCGAACTTAACTTCGACACCAAGCTTCTCAGACACCTTGCCTACGATCTGCTTCAGGCTCAGTTTTGGATTGACTTTGCCCTTAGGCTTGCCCATGTGGCTCATCATGATGACGGCACCCCCATCATTGAGGATTTTTTTCAATGTGGGCAGTGCTCCACGGATACGAGTGTCATCAGTAACATTGCCATTGTCATCCAATGGCACGTTAAAGTCTACACGAACAATTGCCTTCTTACCAGCAAAGTTGAATTCATCGATTGTCATTTTTCTAAGTGTTTTTATTATTAGAAATGTGAATGTTCTTTCTGCTGTTGCAAAGATAACAATTATTCTCGAATTACAGATAATTGAGTAGCACTTTTTAGTAAATCTCATTGCTTTTAAGATGAAACGGTTCTCAATCAAGACCATTAACGTATATCTTATAAGCAGGGAAAGCAACGGACAAAATACATATCGCGCAAAAGGAGCATCCAGAGAGTTCTTAAGATAAAAACAGTGAGTTCGCCGAGCTCAACGGAGCGAAATGAAGAGTTCAAATGATAAAAGCAGTGAGATGAACTGATGAAAGCAGTTGTTTTATGACATCAAACAACTGAGATGACATGGTCAAGCAACCGAGATGATAACGAGAAAGCACTGTTTTAATGCGCAAAATATATAAGAATGACAGCAAGGAAGTACAGTCGTCTAACGGCGAAATAATTCAAACTAATGTATTTGTCTGTAAATTAGATACTTACAAAAGTATGCTCAAAATCTCGGAATTCCGAAGGAAAGTCAAACTATTTTTGAAAATCGTCGCTATGAGTGCGTAAAATTGTCAGTTTATCCAACAAAATCTCATACTATTAGATACATGTAACTCATAAATGAACCTTGTTGATGACTTCTGCTGATACTCTTAAAAAGCACAAAGAGTCAAGTCGCTTACGACTTGACTCTTTGCTTATCATAGAAGCAGCATGCCAACCTGATAAACCACAGCGGAGACGATCCAAGCCAAAACTGTGGTATAGCAAGCGGCAAACAACGCCCACTTCCAACTGCCGGTCTCTCCCTTGATGGCAGCAAGGGTAGCCACACAAGGAAAGTAAAGAAGGACAAACAGCAGGAAACAGAATGCTGTTAGTGTTGCTACGGGGCGAGCTTGGTCTGTCGTCATTCCGTGCATCTTAGCGATATCTGCGGTGATAGCTTTATTCAAGTGCTCATACTTGCTACCGTTGTCATTGTATTCCTTGTCTTCAGAATAACTGTCATCGTTGGTATATAGCACCCCCATTGTAGAAGCAACGATTTCCTTGGCACCTACACCGGCGACAATACCCACATCAAACTTCCAGTTGAATCCCTGTGGATAAAAAATAGGCTCTATGGTCTTACCTATACGACCAATGTAGCTTTGCTCCTGTTGCTGCTGAACAGATAGTTGATCATTATGAGGGAAATAACCTAATGCCCATACAATTATAGTAGCTACAAGAATGATACCACCCATCTTCTTGAGATATTGCCGTCCTTTCTCCCATGTATGTCGGAAGACAGCCTTGGCCGTAGGGAAGCGATAAGGAGGAAGCTCCATCACGAAAGGAGTGTCTTCACCCTTGACGATATATTTTGTCATCAGTTTGCTGATGATGACTGCCATGAAGATACCTATGAGATAGAGTGACATCATCACCAACCACTGCGTGTTGCGTGAGAAGAATGTGCAGATGATCATAATATAAATAGGTATTCGTGCCTCGCAACTCATCAGAGGCAGTATCATCATCGTCACCAACCGTGAGCGACGGCTCTCTATCGTACGAGTGGCCATGACGGCAGGGACATTGCAGCCAAATCCCATGATGAGTGGAATAAACGACTTGCCATGAAGTCCCATCTTGTGCATGAGCTTATCCATGATGAATGCGGCACGTGCCATATAGCCGGAGTCCTCCATAATCGAGATGAAGAAATAGAGGATAAGAATCTGTGGCAGGAACACGATGACAGAGCCCACACCACCGATGATACCGTCTACAAGCATTGCCTTGACGGGTCCCTCCGGCATCAAGCGTCCGATGGAATCGCCCAACATGCCCACAAGAGAGTCGATCCAGTCCATGGGGTATGATCCTAAACTGAAAGTCACAAAGAACATGATGGCAATCAGCAGCAAGAAGATAGGGAAGCCTACGATCTTGTTGGTCAGTATTCGGTCGAGCACATGAGTGATCTGATAGGTGTCCTCTTTGTGTCCTTCTTCGTATGCGGCCTCATTCAATGCTCCATGGATGAAACCATATTTTGCATCCATGATAGCTGTTTCTGCATCTTCCTTAGTTTCTTCCTTGACGCGGTTTTCCGCTTTGTCGCGATGATAGAAAATCTCCTTGGCATCAGATAACGCACTGACGAACTTCTCAACGTCCTGGTCATGTTCGAGCAACTTGATGGCCAGATAGCGGGTAGAGTAGAGTTCACGCACGTTCTCTTCCTTCTTGAGATGCTCTTGTATCTCACTGATACCATGTTCTATCTCGTGGCCATGGTTGATATGGATATGACGATAATGCGATTGCGCGTCTTCTGTGCCCTCATACACTTCGATGATTTGATGGAAGAGTTCGTTGACACCTTTACCGGATTTAAACACTGTCGGAACCATAGGTACGCCAAACAACTCCGACAACTTGTCGTAATTGACATGGTCGCCGCGTTTCTGTGTCTCATCAAACATGTTTAGCGCAACCACCATACGGATGTGCATGTCAATGAGTTGCGTCGTAAGATAAAGGTTACGCTCCAAATTAGAGGTGTCAATCACATTGATGACAACATCCGGAGTCTTTTCGATCAACTGTTTTCTGACATACAACTCTTCCGGTGAATAGGCAGAAAGAGAATAGGTTCCAGGAAGGTCGACAATATTGAACTGGTAGCCTTCAAAACTGGCATGTCCTTCTTTTGCGTCAACAGTAACACCTGAGTAGTTACCTACCCGTTCGTGAGCGCCGGAAGCAAAATTAAAAAATGATGTTTTTCCACAATTGGGATTTCCCACCAAGGCGACATTGATTACCTTGCGCTCTTGGAGAGCCACTTTTTCCATTAAATCATTGGAATCTTCATAGCTCTTGTCGTTTGGGCGAAGAGCCACATCAAGATCAACACAGCTGTCATCGTTGAGTGACAAATCTTCGACGGGCTGTCCTTTTGCAGCCTGTTGCTGTCTTTCTCTCCGTTCTTTCTCTTCTATTTTCTTAGCTTCCTCAGCAGTCACCACCTCTATCATGTTAGCCTCGCTATGGCGCAGGCTAACCTCATAGCCCATGATACGATATTTCACGGGATCTCTAAGAGGAGCATTGAGCAGAACGTCCACTTTATTACCTTTGACGAACCCCATCTCTACAATGCGTTTCCGGAAGCCACCATGACCGTTGACCTTAACTATAACGCCACTTTCTCCTGTATGCAGCTCAGACAATCTCATAATCTATAATTTTCCTGTCTTTGTTTTCTATTGCAAAGTTACTAATTTAATCTTGGATTATTCCCTCTAAGAATATGTTTCTCTGTAAAATACCTAAAAATGGTTAGCGCTGGTCGTGTGACATGGTAGCAGACCTACATGAATATGATGAATTATATGAAGTAATATTTTGCTCTACAGAGATTTTTGTATAACTTTGCAAACAAAAATATCATAGACAATGGGCAGAAAACGTCAATCATTACCAATCATAGAGAATGTCACTATCGAGTCGATAGCAGCCGAAGGCATGAGTTTGTTTCATCACAACGACAAAGTGGTGTTTGTGCCGTTCGGTGTGCCCGGCGATGTTGTTGATGTCCAAATCGTGAAGAAGAAACATAAATACAACGAGGGGCGCATCATCAATATGATTAAGAAAAGCGACAAGCGAATAGAGCCTTTCTGCGAGCACTTTGGTATTTGTGGTGGATGCAAGTGGCAGATGCTGCCTTATCAAGAGCAACTGAATGCGAAGCAACAGCAAGTACACGACCAGTTGACACGAATCGGCAAAGTAGAATTGCCGGACTTCATGCCTATCCTGGGCTCTGTAAAAACCAAGGAATATCGCAACAAGCTGGAGTTTGGCTGCTGTGACAGACGGTGGTTTACGCATGAAGAGCTGCAGGACCCCACTTTAGATTTGGACAACGGCAATCACTCCGCCATAG
>ERZ773245.2240-NODE-2240-length-11179-cov-3.087469_pt1 | contig 11179 bp, 10 predicted proteins | sample MGYA00580988_ERZ773245 | MGnify/ENA primary metagenome ERZ773245 (study PRJEB29015, sample SAMEA2737792) | human gut metagenome | biome: human gut; feature: human-associated habitat; material: faeces | place: China | collected 2012 ... | reverse complement strand
TTAGAACTTTTAAACACGTTTATCAACATTTTTATTAACTATAGTTTTCTCCTTATATGTATTGTATGTGAACTACTCCCACTTTAGAGTTTTAGAGCATTTTGCACACTTAAGTTAAGTTTCACTTTAAATATCTATTAGATTATACTATCTTTCGTGGCTTTTATCAAATATCAGTATTTTTTATTTAAATATGCAAAAAGGCAGAGCTTATAATAGCTCTACCTTTTCTTATTGAAAACTAGTTTTTAGCATCAATCATTGCTTTAACCTTCATAAGTCTTGTTAAAGCACCTCTTTCATTTTCATCAAGTTTCATTCTAATAAACTTAATAGTTTCTTGTAATTGAGGAATTGTCATATACTCAAGAGCATTAACTCTTCTTCTAGTTTTCTCTATTTCATCAGCCATTAGCTGAGTTGATTTTTCCACTTCTGCAAGCTCAAGCAATTTAGGGAATATTGAATATAGCTTCGTAATTGCATCATCAAGCTCTGAAGATGTATTTGCAAAACCATATGGGAATATACCGCCTTCATCATCTTGAAGCTGTCTGTGAAATTCCATTTTTGGAACATTAACGCTCATTACGTTTTTTACTCCTACTTCAACAGAAATGCTATCTTTAGGATAGGCAACTGCTTCCTCTAAAAATTCTGTACTCATTACAGCACTTGCCATAACGAAATCTTTAAAAGAACCTTCTAATTCTGCTTCCACTTCTTTTCTAAGCTGATTGTTATATTTAACAAGACCTATAAATTGTCTCATTAATTCATCTTGCTTATCCTTTAAAAGCTTATGGCTTCTTGTAGATGTTGCTAATCTCTTTTTAAGCTTAGTCAGCTCCATTCTAGTAGGATTGACATTTAATTTTGCCATATTCTACTCTTCCTCTCCCTTAGGCATATACTTTTCAAGATATTCATCTCTAATTCTCTTAAGCTCTGTTCTTGGAAGTATCTTTAATAACTTCCATCCTAAGTTTAATGTTTCTTCAATAGATCTATTTGTATTAAATCCTTGAGAAACATATTCTTTTTCAAATGCTTCTGCAAATTTAGCAAATTTCTTATCTGCATCAGATAAAGCTGATTCACCTAAGATTGCTGATAATTCTTTAGCTTGCTTACCTTGAGCATAAGCTGAGAATAATTGGTTCATTGTATCAGCATGATCTTCTCTTGTCTTACCTTTACCAATACCTTTATCTTTAAGTCTTGATAATGATGGTAAAACATCTATTGGAGGCATAACACCTTTCTTATATAATTCTTTAGAAAGGATTATTTGTCCTTCTGTAATGTATCCTGTTAAGTCAGGAATTGGGTGAGTCTTATCTTCTTCTGGCATTGTAAGTATTGGAATTTGAGTGATTGATCCACCTCTTCCAGTGATTCTTCCTGCTCTTTCATATAATGTAGAAAGGTCAGTATATAGGTATCCTGGATATCCTCTTCTACCTGGAACTTCTTTTCTTGCTGCAGATACTTCTCTTAATGCTTCTGCATAGTTAGTGATATCTGTCATAATAACAAGAACGTGCATATCTTTTTCATATGCTAAATATTCAGCAGCTGTTAATGCCATTCTTGGTGTAGAAATTCTTTCAATAGCTGGGTCAGATGCTAAGTTCATAAATAATACTGCATTATCTATAGCACCAGTCTTCTTGAATTCATCAACGAAGAATTGTGATTCTTCAAATGTTATACCGATAGCAGCAAATACAACGGCAAAGTTAGTATCTGAATTTAAAACTTTTGCTTGTCTTGCTATTTGTGCAGCTAATTCTGCATGTGGAAGACCTGATGCAGAGAATACAGGAAGCTTTTGTCCTCTAACTAAAGTGTTTAACCCATCGATAGCTGAAATTCCTGTTTGAATAAACTCAGCTGGGAAGTCTCTTGATACTGGATTAATAGCTTCACCATTGATATCTTTATATGCTTCTGGTATTATTTTTGGACCATTGTCTATTGGGTGACCCATACCATCGAATATTCTTCCTATCATATCTTCAGAAACACCAAGCTCTAATGATCTTCCTAAGAATTTGGCTTTTGTTCCTTTTAAGTTAATTCCTGATGATCCTTCATATAACTGAACTACTGCTCTAGTTCCGTTAACTTCTAGAACCTTACCTCTTCTTTTTTCACCAGTTTGTATTTCAACTTCAACTAGCTCATCGTATTTTACACCGCTAACTCCTTCAACAACCATTAAAGGACCTACAACTTCAGTTACAGTTCTATATTCCTTAAGCATTCAGAACTCCTCCTTTGCTTATTAATTCGTCTATAGCAGATTTAACTTCTACAGCTATTTCATCAGTTCTGCTTATATTTTTTTCTTCTATATATTTTGCTCTAGCAACTTTATCTCTAACTTCTAAGTTTAAGATATCATTTAAATATACACCTGCTTCAAGAGCTCTTTCTGCTTCTTTCTTGAAAAGAATTACTAACTTAAGCATTCTATATTGCTTTTCAAGTGAAGTATAAGTATCTACTTCGTGGAAACTGTTTTGTTGTAAGTAATCTTCTCTAATAGATTTAGCAACTTCAAGTTTTAATCTATCTTGAGCTGATAAAGCATCAATACCGATTAATCTTACGATTTCTTCTAAGCTTGCTTCTTCTTGTAATAAAGCCATAGCTTCCATTCTTAATTCTGACCAGTCTGGAGCAACTTCTCTGTTAAAGTAAGTATCAACTGTATCTGCATATAATGAATAAGAAGATAACCAGTTGATTGCTGGGAAGTGTCTCTTATATGCAAGTTGAGCATCTAATCCCCAGAATACTTTTACTATTCTTAATGTTGATTGAGTAACTGGCTCAGATATATCTCCACCTGGAGGAGAAACGGCACCGATAGCTGTAACAGCTCCTTCTCTACCATCTTTACCTAAACAGATAACTCTACCAGCTCTTTCATAGTATTCAGCAAGTCTTGATCCTAAGTATGCTGGATATCCTTCATCACCTGGCATTTCTTCAAGTCTACCAGACATTTCTCTAAGTGCTTCTGCCCATCTTGAAGTTGAGTCAGCCATGATTGATACTGAGTAACCCATATCTCTAAAGTATTCAGCAATTGTTATACCAGTGTAAATTGATGCTTCTCTGGCAGCAACTGGCATGTTAGATGTATTTGCTATAAGAACTGTTCTCTTCATCAAACTTTGACCAGTTTTAGGGTCAATTAGTTCTGGGAATTCATTAAGAACATCTGTCATTTCGTTTCCACGTTCTCCACATCCAACGTAAACAACTATTTCAGCATCTCCCCATTTAGCAATTTGGTGCTGAGTTACTGTTTTACCAGCTCCGAAAGGTCCTGGTACTGCAGCTGCTCCCCCTTTAGTTACAGGGAAGAATGTATCGATAACTCTTTGACCTGTAGTCATTGGAGCATCTGGTTTTAATTTACTTGCAAAAGGTCTACCTTTTCTTGCAGGCCATTTTTGCATTAACGATAACTCTCTATCACCTTTAGCAGTTTCAACAACACATACAGTACTGTCTACTGTGAAGTCTCCGCCTTTTATTGATTTAACTTTACCACTTACTCCGTAAGGAACCATTATTTTATGTAATACTACAGCAGTTTCTTGAACTGTACCTATTACATCACCTGCTTCTACTTCATCGCCTTCTTTTACAGTTGGAACAAATGTCCAAACTTTTTCTCTATTTAATGCATTAACAGCTATCCCTCTAACTAGGAAAGGAGAATTAGCTGCTTTTTCAAAAGCATCTAATGGTCTTTGTATTCCATCGAACATTGATTCTATTAATCCAGGTCCAAGCTCTAAGCTTAATGGTTCTCCTGTTGTTATAACTGGATCTCCTGTTCCGATACCTGTTGTTTCTTCGTAAACTTGGATAGATGCCTTATCTCCTCTCATTTCGATGATTTCACCGATAAGCTTCTTTTCTCCAACCTTAACTACGTCATATATATTAGCTTCTTCCATTCCTTCAGCTACAACTAAAGGTCCAGAAACTTTAATAATTCTTCCGGTCTTCAATTCTCTAACCTGCCTTCCTATAAAATATTCATACCTACAGCTTTTTCCACACTCTCACTAATTCTCTTAGAACCTATATTTAAAGTTCCTTGATTACTTGGAATTAATATTACAGCAGGAAGCAATTGATTGTTATAACGTTCAATAGTTTCTTCTATTGTTACAGCTACGTGTTCTGTAACAAATATAACTGCATAATCATTCATAGCCATCTTATCTACTGCTCTTCTTGCTTCGTCTGCTCCAACTACTGGTGCAACATCTACGCCAAGTGCTTTGAAAGCTAAAACTGAGTCTTTATCACCAACAACTCCAATCTTCTTATACATAACTATCACGCAGCCTTTCTCTAATTACTTCCTCAGCAACATTATTAAGCTTACCAACCATTATAATTCTAATTAATTTAATTTCTGTTTCCTTTGCATATATATAAGAAAGAATTCTTTCTGGTCCAAAGGTAACAAATTTTGAATCCTTCATTAGCGCCATTATATAATTATCGCTTAATTTTTCTAATAGGTTTGCTGAATTTGTAGATATATACCCTTCTAATCCTTCTCTTACTATCTCTGAGTAAACAGAAAAACTTAACTTAGAAATAATATTCTCTGGTGATTCATTGATTATTGATACTAATGTATCTTTATCTATGTATCCACCTGGAACAATAACTTCTTGAGCAAATTCACGACCCTTACCTTGTTTCTTAATTCTTAGTAAAGTCTTGATATTTGTTGAATCAATCATTGCATTTATTATTTTATCAGTAAAACTGTAGTTTAATGATTTTCTTATTTGAACTAATTCTTCAAACATAAACTTATCTACAATTATATCGATTCTTTGTGGATCTTTTGTTGCCTCAAAATCTTCAACTGCTGCCATAACAGCCTTACCTATATTTCCTCTTAAATCACCAAAGCTATCTGAGTCAATTTTTCTTTTTATTTCATTAACATCATCTTTTCCTAAGTGAATTAGAAGATTAGAAAAATCTTTTCCTAAGAATTTACCTTTTAAAAGAACTTTTACATTATGGTAAATATATTTTGTGCTAAATAAATTTACAATATCTTTTACTGGACATAATTCATATACCAGACTATAAACTCTTTGTAATTCAGCACTTAACATTTCCTCATAATCACTTGCTCTTTTTACATTCCCCATAACATTTGCATACTCAGTTTCACCAAGTATTTTTATAACATCATCTGCATTGGGAGCTTCTATCATTCTTTGGATTTTGGCCTTATCAAGGAGTCTTGTTTCTAATACCCATATTCTTGAAAGAGCTTGGGTAAATTGCATTAAATCCATAGCTTACCTCCTTAATTAAATAACACCTGCGCAACTTCAAATTCTAATTCATCTTTTAATGAATCAACAAGAGCTTCAAAAGTATTATTAACTTCTACGCCACCTTTTTCTAATATGAAACCACCTCTAAATGAACCAATAGTTTCACTTATTTTAATTTCACCTTTAAGTCCTTTTGCTTTTAATTCTGCAACTTCTGGTTTTATTGCAGCATCTAATTGTAATCAACGACTTCTTTTGATACTATTTTTTGACCATCGTTATTTAAGATTAATGATTCATCACCATCTATATCTAATGATAAAATAGAATCTTTTATAAATTTAACAAATTCTCTATCATTTAATTTACATAACGTTTCTACACTCTTAGAGAATACTTCTTCAATTACTTCTTGCTTAGCAGCTAATTTTTCATTTCTTGCTTTAAGCTTAGCACCTGAAATTACTCTTTCTTTTTTAGATTTAGCCTCAATTTCAGCTTTTTCTAAAATTTCTTTTTCAAGTTCTTTTGCAGAAGCAACTTTTTTAGAAAGAATCTTATTTTTTTCTTCTTCAGCAGTAGCTAAAATACTTTCCTTTCTTCCTTCAGCATCTCTTAAGATTTTTGAAGTAATATTATTTACTGACATATCCTATATCTCCAATCTTATATCATGTTAACTAACATGAATGATATAACGAATCCTAATAATGCATATGTTTCAACCATTGCTGAAAGTATGATACCTTTTGTGTTGTGTTCTGGCTTCTTAGCTAATATTTGGATACCTGCAGCAGCAACTCTACCTTGAGCGATACCTGAGAATAAACCTGCTATAGCAACTGGTAAACATGCACCGATTAATACTAATCCAGTAGATAAATCCATTCCTGGAGCAAGCTTAGTGTAAGCAACGAACCCAATAACGAAACCATATAAACCTTGAGTACCTGGTAATAATTCTAATACTAACGCCTTACCGAACTTTTCTGGTTCTTCTGTAACTAATCCTGAAGCTGCTTCCCCAACTAAACCAACACCTTTAGCTGAACCTATACCTGCTAAACCAACTGCTAAAGCAACACCAATTGCTCCAAATATCATTCCACCGTTATTATTTATAAAAAATTCTATCCAAGTTTGTACAAATTCCATTTTAATTTCCTCCTAATTTTCCTTTAAATTCATATATTTTTCTGATACTGTAAATGGCTCAAATTGCTTTCCGCCACCTTCGTAGAATTTACCAAAGTATTCTACATATTGTAATCTTGCTGTATGAACATAAGCTCCAAGTAAACTTAATCCTAAGTTAAATATGTGTATTAAAACAAATAATAATGGTATAACTATTATAGCGTACCATCCACTCATTTGAGTAATAAGCATATTGAAAGCTGATGCTATACATCCACCTGATAATCCAAGTGCCATAAGTCTTGAATAAGAAACTAAGTCTCCTACATATCCTGTAATGTTATATAAGTTATATAACCCTTGACCTATTTGCGCACCTTTACTCTTTTCATTTCTACCACCAGAGTAAATTATTAAAAGTGCACCAATAACCATACCAGCTATTGCAATGTATTTAACTACTGTTGGCCACCCTAAAAGTATACAACCAGCAAAAATACCTATTGAAACAAGCTCTATTATCCAAGAACCTACATCAACAATGGCATCAAATGATTTACCCATTTTGCAAAGGTATGAGAACTTAATTATAAGTCCAGCAAATATTTGAACAACACCAAATACAATTGATATTGCTAATATTGTAACAACATCTCTTGTTGGAACTAAAAGTCCTGGTATTGGTAAAATATCACCAAAATATGAACCATAAATCATCCCAAATATAATTGTAGGTATACTTACAAATAAACCAAATCTTAAGAAATCTGCTGTTTCTTTTTTTAGTTTTAATGATTTAAGTGCTAATAAACATATTAATAACATTGTTAATCCATATCCTGCATCAGCAACCATCATACCAAAGAATACAAGGTAGAATGGTGTTAAAAACGGAGTTGGATCCCACTCATCATATCTAGGTGTACTATACATTGATGTAACAGATTCAAAAGCAGATACTAGTTTACTATTTCTAAGCTTTACTGGTACCTCTTCAACTTCATCTTCCTTAACATCTTCAAATGTCATATAGTAATCTTCACCTGTAACTTCTTTACAAATTGCACTTAAGGCATTATTGTCTTCAACAGCGCACCATCCTTGAATAGTAACAGTGTTGTTTGTTCTTAAGAAGTTTGTTGATGCTTTTTCTCTAGATACCTTATTGAAGTAATAATCATAAACTAGTTGCATTACCTTAATATCTTCTTCATAAGAAGCTAGTTCTTCCTTCATTAAAAATATCTTTGTCTTTATGTCCTCAATCTTGGCAGATAAATCCATTATTGTTTTTTGAGGAACATCTTTGTAGTCAGTCTTAAATGCACTGAAACCATAATTTCTAATTAAACTTAAAGTTTCATCTGCTTTAGAGCCATCAACTAATATAAGTACATTAGTATCATTACTGTTTCTTGAAACAACTTCTACATAAGCATCTTTTAAAGCAGAGCTTAGCTCTTCTTCATATTGTTTTGCAATACTACCTATGAAATAAGCTGTTTTGTTTAACTCATCTAGATTTTCAAAGGAACAGTCTAGCAATTCCCAAGGTTTTAATATGTCAATTTCACCTTGAAGTTTAACTATTGAATTTTCAAAATCATGTAATTGTTCTTCTTTTTCTTTTACTTTTTCGTAAATAGCAGGCCAATTTGATTTTTCAACCAATTCTTCTAATTCCTCTACAGATAAGCTTTGCCTATCATCTTGTATTGATTGTAATAAAGACTTTTTAGGCATATAGCTATTCAGAAAATCTAGAGATGATTTAGCTTTTGATAAATTTTCTTCATACTCTGAACTATTTGAATCCACTTCATCTTTTGAAAGTTCTTTTAAAACTTCATTTTTTTCAAGTTTTTCTTCATCTTGAAGATTGATAAACTCAACCTTAGAAAATCCTTGTAACTTACGAAGAAGCTCTTTCTTGTGAGATTCAAAAGTAACCAAAGTGAATTTGTTCATCTTAACTATTGCCATGAATCTTCACTATCCTCTCAACAACTATATTAATAGCATTTTCTTTTAATGTAGGTGATAAATTTCTTATACTTTCTTTTTCTTTCTCACCATTTTCTAAAATAGGCTTTGCTTCAACATTTCCAGCTTCTACAGCTTCTTGTATTAACTTATCAGCCTTTGCTCTAGCATCTTTCACAATACTGTCATATTGTTTTTCAGCTTCACTATGAGCATTCAAAATTAACTCCTTAGACGCCTTATTAGCCTCTGATATCATGTCTTCAGCTTGTAACTCTGCTTTCTTTATCTCGTTAATTGCATCTAATGCCAAAATCTCACCACCTTTTCTCGTATTATATAATCAATATTAATACCTTATATAGTATTGATTACTGTTTTAATTATACACAATTTCATGCTTTTATCAACTTATTTTTATGATTTTTCTTTAAAAAGTTGAATTTATAACTTTAATTTTTGTAAATTAAAACTTAAAGTAAGTCATTTCCCACCAATAACCAATGCATATTTATTCCCTCTACTTCTATATTATAATATTTATCGAACATATACTTAACTTTCTTAAGTAAATTTAATTTATTATTGAAAATATACTTTTTATATGTATTAGAAAAAGCCACAACTTGAAGCTTTTTCTTAATTATTTTTTATAATACCCTCTTATATCTATAATTAATAGAAAATACTTTAATTATACATTAATAATCTAATATTTCCATATTGCAATTAATTGTTATAAGTAAAATCTTCATTTTTTCTTGCTTTAATGTAATAAATATCTTCCCATACCTTTTCTTCTTCAATATCAAACTGTCCTGATAAAATCTTTCTAGTTTCTTCAATACTAGATGAACTCATAGGATTTAAATTTTTAAATTGAAACTCTTTAATTTTTTCTGACGGAAGAATAACTCTTATTTTATTATTAAATAACTTTCCTATTTCCTTATTAATATCCCATATATAAATACTTCCTCCAGTTTTTATACTTCTACTTATCTTCTGAAGCAACCTTTCTCTTTGAGAATCTCCCCAGATATTACTTAGAGCAAAGAAAATAGTACAATTATCATAACTTCTTTCTTTAAGCAATTCTGAATTTTCCTCTTCGATATAATCAACTGAAACTTCATCATCGATATCTTTGGCTATATTGTATATAACTCCAAAGCTTTCACCTACATCTAGAACATCCCCCTTTATATTAATATGATTTAAATTTAATACTATAGTTTTTCCCATATTATCCCCTTTATTACACTTAACATTTTACTATTGATTTTTACTATTATTCTGCTCTTTTATAAATATATTATGTTTACCTACTATTAACTTTTTTATCCTATCTTTTTCCCCTTGAATTTTATCATCACAATTAAAACTATAGCTATGATAAATATTATCAGAAATACCCATATAATCTTTGGTAGATTAAAAACTGATAGATTATTTCCGTTTCTCAACTTATATATGCACCCTATACCGCTATCTAAAATATACATGCTGTCTTTATGATATCTTATACTTTTAACCTCACTTCCTTCCGAAAGTCTTATTATTGATTTTGCTACACCTTCACCATTCATGGCATACAATACCTTTTCTTTGTTATCTGCAAATACTATAGTATCTTTACTTAAGCACTTGCCATCTATATCAATAGCCAATCCTTCTAATGCATCAATGGATTTATGTTGATAAATAGGACCATACACCACTTCTGTAGGATGGTTTTTTATTATAAACGTATTAGCTTCCTTTCCTTTTATAAATCTTGGTGAAGTAACAGGATCGCCTCCACTGAAATCTGGCCACCCATACCAGCTCTTTTCTTTTATACTATAGATATAATCTTTATCACCTTCTAAAGGTCTATCTCCTGAATTTTCAATACCTCCTACTATAGCAATTATTTTACCATCACTGGTAACACTATACCCTTTAACATTCCTTATACCTGTAGCATATGTAGCTATTTCATCATCCATAAGGTTAAATGATATTATACTTGCATTGCTAAGTTTTCCTTCATTTATAGTTGAATCCTCCTGAGCTGACTCTGAGTATTTACAAAATCCTGAAGTACCACCACTACCATACTTCTTTCCAGATAATATCCAATGAAATGATGGTATATCCACTTTCCCTTCTGGACTATCTACTACTCCACTATTGGTGTTGCTACCTATAGATGCGTATAAAACATCTTCTTTAACTAAAAGCTTAATTTCTTTATTAATTCCGTTATTAGGAATATTATTAACTATATCACTAAAAGTTCCATTATCTAAATCATATTTTATAATAGAATTTCCACTAGATATTATTAGATAATTTTTATATACAACAATATCATATATTTTTAATGCATCATTACTAAATAATCTTTCTACTTTATTATCCTCATTTATTCTTTCCACTGAATTATCATAGGCAACATATATATTTCCATCATTATCAAAATCAAAGGAAACGGCATTTAAACAATCTTTATTATTAATTGTCCACTTGATATCATCATATACTATATTAAGTTTGTATTTATCATCTAAATTATATATACCAAAGGATATGGCTACAATTACTACACTAACTATGAAAAAACTTATAATCTTCTTCATTTCACCCCTCCCATTACTAAATTTATATTTTGTAATTTATAAAATATTCTCATTTAAAGTATATAAAAAGGATTAGTACATGTTCTATATTAT
>ERZ773245.2235-NODE-2235-length-11197-cov-2.377042_pt1 | contig 11197 bp, 10 predicted proteins | sample MGYA00580988_ERZ773245 | MGnify/ENA primary metagenome ERZ773245 (study PRJEB29015, sample SAMEA2737792) | human gut metagenome | biome: human gut; feature: human-associated habitat; material: faeces | place: China | collected 2012 ... | reverse complement strand
ATATTCGTCCGCTCCGGTCACGCGCACTTTTACAAAATCACCGGACATGAGTTCTTCGATGGTCTGAATGAACAGATAGCCATCCACGCCGGGAGCATCCTTGTAGGTTCATGCCACGTATGCGTACTCATCAGCGACTTTTCCTTCCACCATGCACCACAAGCTCTTGCCCACCATCTCTTCTGCCTTTTCAAAGGAAATCTCCTGCTGAAGCTCCATGATCTCGTCCCGGCGCTCTTCTTTGACTTCTTCCGGGATCTGATCCGGCATAGATGCTGCCGGAGTATCCTCTTCCGGTGAGTAGGTAAATACGCCAAGTCTGTCGAATTCCATCTGATCCACAAAATCCATCAGCTCTTCATGCTGTTCCTGTGTCTCTCCCGGGAATCCAGTGATCAAAGTTGTGCGAAGTGCGATATCCGGAATCTCACGTCGAAGCTTCTCAATGGTCTCGATGAGCTGCGCTCTGGAAGTCCGTCTTCCCATTCTCTTCAGGATACCATCGCTTGCATGCTGAATCGGGAGATCCAGATAATGGCAGATCTTTGGTTCCTCCTTGATCACCTGAATCAGCTCATCCGTGATTTCCTCCGGATAACAGTATAAAATACGGATCCAGCGAAGTCCTCTGATCTTGCAAAGCGCTCTCAAAAGCTGTGGAAGCCGCTTCTCCCCGTACAGATCGGTTCCGTACATGGTGGTCTCCTGTGCTACCAGGATCAGCTCCCGTACGCCTTTATCCGCAAGTTCTCTGGCTTCTTTTAACAGACTCTCCTTGGGAACGCTGCGGTAATTGCCCCTGACCTTCGGAATAATGCAGTAGGTACAGTGTTTGTCACAGCCCTCTGCAATTTTCAGATACGCAAAATGTCCGCCTGTAGTGACAACACGGTTGGTCTCTGTCACAGGGGCGGCATTAATATCTTCATAATGGTTCTGTTTCTGTCCTGCCAGGATCTCCTCCAGGGCAGCTACGATCTCATCAATAGCAGTGGTTCCGATAATGGCGTCCACCTGCGGGATCTCCTTCTGGATCTCCTCGCGGTAGCGCTGGGCGAGACACCCGGCAGCGATCAGTGCCTTGACCTGTCCGCTGTCCTTCAGTTCTCCCATCTGCAATAATGTATTGATACTTTCTTCCTTGGCATCGCCGATAAAGCAGCAGGTGTTTACCACTACAACATCTGCCTCTGCTTCATCATCCGTGAAGGTATAACCTTTTTCCTGGAGCATGCCAAGCATCTTCTCGGAATCGACAAGATTCTTGTCACAGCCCAGGGATACAAACAATATCTTCATGCGTCTTATGCTTCCTCATCATCACCAAGGATCTTGATCTTACCCTGATTCAGCTCTTCTACTGCGATAGACAGGGGCTTATCCACCTTGGCTGTTACCAGAGGCTCGTCACCTGCGATGATCTGTCTTGCTCTCTTGGCAGTTGCCATAACGATAGAATAACGGCTGTTGACAACGGGTGCTTCGCCGGGCTCTACCTCGCTGTTTACTACTTTCATTAAGTCGGTATAAGAGGGATGTAACATTTTATTTTGCTCCTTTCGCGAAACCTTTCAGTTCCTCTCTGATCTCTGTGATAAATTCTACACGACGGGACGGTACATTTTTCGCTGCTTCCACATACTTCTGTACCGCTGCAGCACACTCATCCAGATCGTCGTTCACTACTATATAATCATAGGCATCCATGCCTTCTGATTCCTCATAAGCCCGTGCCAGTCTCTGTGCGATCACATCGGCTGTCTCGGTTCCTCTGCCCACCAGTCTCTTCTGCAGCTCTTTGGCACTGGGAGGGGTAACGAACAGTAACAGGCTCTCCGGGAACTGTTCCTTGATCTTCATGGCTCCCTGAATCTCGATCTCTAAGATCACATCCTTGCCTGCCTGCATCTGCTCTTCCACATATGCTTTCGGCGTTCCGTAATAATTGCCGCAATACTGAGCATACTCGATAAATCCGTTTTTTGCAATATTTTCTTCAAATTGTTCTCTGGTGCGGAAGAAATATTCTCTTCCGTCCTGTTCTCCTTCACGCGGTCCTCTGGTAGTCATGGAGATAGACAATGCATAATTGTCATATTCCGATAACAGTTTTTTCACCAGTGTTCCTTTGCCGGCTCCGGAGAATCCGGAGATCACCATCAATATTCCCTTATTCTGCATCTTCTTCACTGTCCTCTTTTTCATCTTCCGGCCACAACGCCTGTGCTCTTCCCGCAATCGTCTCGGGTAAAAGTGCAGACAGCACGATCTGACTGTTCTCCATGACCAGGACGGATTTCGTCCTGCGTCCCTGTGTGGCATCGATTGCCAGTCCCGTCTCTTTTGCCTTCTGCACCAGGCGTTTGATAGGTGCGGATTCCGGACTTACTATAGCAATGATCTTATCTGTATTCACAATATTTCCAAATCCCACATGGATCAGTCGGTTCATTGTATCGCCTTTCGTGGCTATTCAATATTCTGTATCTGCTCTCTGACTTTTTCGATCTCAGTCTTTAATTCAATGGCACAGTTGGAAATCTCCAGGTCATTAGACTTAGACAGAATCGTATTGGCTTCGCGGTTCATCTCCTGCGCCAGGAAGTCTAATTTCCTTCCGATGCTGCCACCGGCTACCAGTGTATTCTTCGTGGTCTCAATGTGGCTGCGCAGTCTCACCAGTTCTTCATCCACGCACACCTTATCCGCGAAGATCGTCACTTCCGTGAGAAGTCTTCCTTCGTCCACTGTGGTATCACCCAGCAGTTCCTTCACCCGCTCTTCCAGTCTCTGACGGTACTCCGCGATGATCTGGGGAGAACGCTCTGTAATGAAATCTACCAGCTTCAGCATGCCGTCCAGTTTCGTGATCAGATCATCCCTAAGATGTTCCCCTTCAGTGATCCTGGTCTGTACGAACATCTCGCAGGCACCCTTTAAGGCTCTCTGCAGTTCCTTCCACAGCTCTTCCTCGTCGATATCCTGCTCTTCCATCACGAAGACATCCGGATACTTCGACAGGGTAGACACCCTGATATCACAATCCAGATCAAAATCGCTGGCCATCTGCTTCAGGTATCCCAGATACTCCGCTGCCAGTTCCTTGTTGTAACGGACGCTGGACGTGTTCTCGGAAAAATCTTCATAAGTAATGAACAGATCCACTTTACCTCTGGAAATGTAGTTCTTCAGTTCACTGCGGATCGCAGACTCGAAGAAATTCAGCTTCTTCGGCATTTTGATGTTCACATCAAGGTAGCGATGATTCACAGACTTCATCTCTACGGTAAACTTTCTGTTATTCTCGGCAGTCTCACATCTGCCAAATCCCGTCATACTCTTGATCATAGCTTCTCCTGTTGTAAGGGCGCATAAAGCCTTCCACAATTTACGGTTTACGTTCTATTATAGAATAAAAAAGCTCCTTCCGTCAAGTGCAGGTGCCCTATTTCCACTCGTCATAATGCTCCAGAAAATGATGTTTCACACCGTCCTCTTTATAGGCGATGATCGTGCGCAGGTTGACATTCTCCACGCTCTTGAAAATGTTCCCTTCGATAAAGGGATTGGTCTGCTTCAGGGAAGCGATCAGGTTCTTGATCTCCATACGTTTGGAGGGACTGCTGCCATCGGTACGGCAGGTGGTACAGGTATCGGTAAAGCGGCATGCACACTGGATAAAATGCAGATCGTTGTAATCTCTCCAGTGCTTGATGTCGTCCTCGCGGATCAGATACATGGGACGGATCAGCTCCATGCCCTCGAAATTCGTGCTGTGCAGCTTCGGCATCATGGTCTGCACCTGTCCGCCGTACAGCATCCCCATGAGGATCGTCTCGATGACGTCATCGTAATGGTGTCCCAGGGCGATCTTATTGCACCCCAGCTCCTTTGCATGGCTATACAGATAGCCTCTGCGCATTCGGGCGCACAGATAGCAGGGGGAATCCTCGATATCATACACCGCATCAAATATCTGGGATTCAAAAATCGTGATGGGAATATCCATCAGCTTCGCATTGTTCTCGATGATCTTGCGGTTCGCCTCACTGTAACCGGGATCCATCACCAAAAATACCAGTTCAAAGGGGAACTTGTTGTGACGCTTCAGCTCCTGGAACAGCTTTGCCATCAGCATGGAATCCTTACCACCGGAGATACATACGGCGATCTTGTCGTTCTCCTGGATCATGTCGTACTCATTGATAGCTTTGGCAAATCGGGAAAACAGGACTTTATGGAATTTTTTGCGGATGCTTTTTTCAATCTCCCGTGCCCGCTCGTTTTCTTTTTCTCCGGGCTGTTCCTTCTGCATCAGGTTCAGAAGCCACCCGGTATAGCCGCCCTGTAAACTGTAGACGTCCATTCCCTGTTCCCGGAAATATTCTGCGGACGCTTTACTGTTCTGCCCGCGGCTGCAATACAGGATCACTTTTTTATCCCCTGCTGCCGCAGCCAGCTTGTCCACCAGTTCACATTCGGGGATTGCAATGGCTCCGGGAATCATTCCATAGTTTACTGCTTCATCCCCTCTGGTATCCACCAGAATGTATCGTTCAAGGTCCCGGGACTGTAGTTCTTCCCATGTGATCTCAATGGGCTGTATTGTCTCTTTTTCTTCCATTTTTATATTCCTTTACTCTGCCCGAACAGGCAGTCTATTGTTTTTCCTCTCTCACTCTGCTACACTGTTATTAAAAATATGGTAACTGAATCGTTACATTACATTCATAGAAAGGCACACAAATGATTCCTTATACTACTTTAGATTCCATTATAGCGCAAATGCCCGAGCGCACCGGGCACACTCTGTTAGATGAAGACCAGGGGTGTGTAAAAGGGTGTCGTATGGGCGTATCCCTCTATCGCAGCACAGAATATCACATGCCGCAAAAGCATGACGATCAGGAAGGCTTCTTCGTGTTGGACGGAAAAGGATATGCTCTCGTCGGTGGCGAAGAAATCCCTCTGCTGCCCGGTACCGCCTTTATGGTACCTGCTCACACGGATCATGTGATCAGACGGGATCCCTCCTGTGACTGCTGTAAGGTTCTGTGGTTCCATGCCGCAGTAGAATGATCCTCAGTCCCCGCACACCGCCAGAAGCTCCGGCAGCTGTGCCTGAAGCTCGGTCAGGCTGTCACACTTTTTGTCTACCAGCGCAAGAATCTCTTCTGTGGGCGGCAGCTGATCCGGCACCATCACCGTATATAAGCCTGCCGCATAGGCGGATCGGATACCGTTGAAGGAATCCTCCACTGCCAGTGCCTGTCCGGATGCAACGCCCAGCTCCTCGCATGCCTTCAGATAAATATCCGGTGCAGGCTTGCCGTGCTCCACCATGTCGCCACAGATAATTTTCTGAAAATAAGATGTGATGCCCGCTCTGTCCAGATGCTCCATCACTGCCGCTTTTCGCGTGGAAGAAGCCAGTGCCACGGGAATACCCTCCTTTTTTAAATACTCCAGGATCTCATGCACCCCCGGCTTCTCCGGAAGGCCATCCCGTTCTTCCTTTTCCTGAAATCTACGGCTGCAGTCCTCATGCAATTCTTCAAAGGAGATGTCAATGCCCTGCTCTGCCTTTGCTGCCTCGAATACTTCCTTCGTGCCCTGTAAGGTTCTGCCAATGCAGGCTTTGGAGATCTCATCCACATTTTTAAGCCCCGTAGGCTCTGCCGCTTCTCTCCAGCACTCCATGTAGATTCTCTCAGTGTCAAATAACACACCGTCCATGTCAAATACTACTGCTGTTATTGTTGTCTTCATAATTCTCCTCACATCCAGAGCACCATCGGATTGTTACCCATACCGATGATCCCCATCATTTTGCGCGTAAATAGTAATCGATGATATCTGTCTCTTCCATGGAAATATAAGTTCCGTACATGGCTATGTTGCAGCACAATACCCTGCTTCCCGCAGGGAAGATCATCTCATATCCTTTAGACGAAGCCAGCCCCGGATATCTGTCATCCGCTCTTCCGTAGGAAAAATAAGCAGCGGAATTACCTATCTTCAAAGGTTTCGGTGCCCCAATCCCTCCGGCGATCAGAGCCTCGTCCTTTTTCCATTCAAAAAAGCTCCAGTTCTTTTTTTCTCCGAGTTGCCTTGGTTCTCTGCTTCGTTCCGTCAGCAGAATCTTACCCTGTGTATTTAAAAATGTCAATGCTCCCGTCTTTTTATCCACACGGATCTGGGCATATCCCGCTGTAATTTCCACCAGGGAAGGATTCTCCCGCACCGTGCATCTGAGGTCTCCTGCTGCCGTCACCGCCGCTTTCGGGAATTCACGACACTGCCCTTTGGCAAAACAAATCCGGAACAGATCCACCGCAAGGGGTGTGATCCGCAAGGTTCCGTAACTACTCAAAAGATCCACATAGCCCTTGCCCTTCATGACCATGCGCACAGCGCAGTCGATCCTGGAATGTCCGGCGGGCATCAGTGTTTTGGCATCCGGCATATCGCCGTACTCGCCGTTATTTTCTACCATCCGCGGCTCCTGTCTGCCGGTTGCTCTGCCAGCATTGCCGTTTCCTGCCCCGTATACTTTCGCAGGTGACGGCTGTCCCGTCCGCCTCGATTCAGGTCCCCCTGACTTTCCTGCTTTCTTCGGTGTAGCGCCGTCTGTTGTCCCCTGACTGTTTCTTGTCACGATGATCTTCTTTGGGCCGTAACGCTCTCTGGCCACACGTTCCTTTTCCGCTTCCTGTGCCCTCTGTCTGTAGATCTCTTCTTTTGTCTTCTCCGACTCTGCCTGTTTTACCACCGTTTTCACCGGCTTCTTCTGGGCATCTACGGCAAGGCTCATTCTCTGCTTCTGCTCTGGGGATACCGGATCTACGATCAGTCCGGTGAGTTTCCCCCGGTACAGCACCGTCAGTTCATGCAGAGCTCGGGTGGCTGCCACGTACAGCTGCTTCACATACCCGTCTTCCACCGGGTAATCTTCCTCCGAAGCGTTGAAGATCAGTACTGCATCGAATTCCAGACCTTTGGTGTATTTTAACGGAAGCACCATGACGCCCTCGCTGATCTCCCATTTCCCCGCATCTCCGGTATTCAGGTTCACGCTGTCCTGTAAGGCTGCTGTTACTTTTTCCGCCTCCGCTTCGTCAATGCAGACTACGGCAATGGTATCCAGCCCCTTGCTCTGCCATGCTTTGATGATCTGCTCCGCCTGTGTCACCTGCTCTGTAAAATCCACACATTTTTTCACCGTGATTGGTTCCCCATGACGTATGATGGGCTCCACCGGATAGACCGGAAAGCTTCCGTGATACAGAATGTCCGTGGCAAACTCCGAGATTTCCACCGTGTTACGGTAGCTTTTCTGCAAAATGCCGAAATAATCAAACTCTCCAGGCAGCATCAATTTCCGCAGTTCCGTCCAGTCGTTGAGACCGTAGCGGTCGGAAATATTCTGGGCCACATCTCCCATGATCGTATAGGTACATTTGCTCAGACAATATTTTAAAGACGCATAGGCCATCATGCCGAAATCCTGAGCTTCATCAATCACCACATGCCCCGTCTCCCGGATCACCGTGTCCTCCTTGATGCGCTTGTAGAGGTAGGCCATGGCCGCCAGATCATAGACATCGTAGCCACCTTCCGGCACCTCGACCGTGAAATCTTTCTCCTGCTCTTCCTTCAGGAACTGTTCGTAGAGTTCCGCCACAGAGCCCTTCCATTCCCTTTTTCCGAAATAGGTCTCATAATAATGCTTGAGCTTCTGCTTTTCCGGCTGGGTATAGGAATAATATTTTCCGCTCAGCTCATTTTCCAGCCGTGCCATCAGATAATCCGTCAGTCTGCTGATTTTGTCCGCCCGGGACAGATCCTTTGTCTCTTTCAATAAGCGCGCAATGGTGGCCCGGTCCAGCATCACTTTGCCAGTCTTTTCGATCACCACGTCCTCTCTGGGTATCGCGCGGTATTCGTAACGCAGGCAGAAATTCTCCAGCTCCTTAAACCAGACAAGAGTTCCCTTCACCGCCGGGGTCACACCTTTTACCACCGGCTTGATCTGCCAGGACTTGTCCCAGTCCTCGTACAAAAGCCTTACGAACAACTGCTCCATGGTCATCTGGGAGACCCCGTAAACATTCAGTTCCGGTAGCACTCCCGTTATATAGTTTAAGAGCACCTGATTGCTTCCCACAATATAAAAATCTTCCGGTGCAAACTCCTGCTCGTAGTTGTACAGGATGTAGGAAATACGGTGCATGGCCACTGTGGTCTTGCCGGAGCCCGCCGCTCCCTGTACGATCATGTTGTGCTGGGGCTTTTTGCGGATGACTTCGTTCTGCTCCTGCTGGATTGTGGCAATGATCTCGCCCAGCACCGCCTTTTTGTTCCGCACCAGATATTTTGTCAGCAGTTCATCGTTGGCCACTACATCCGAATCGTAGAAGTCCTTCAGCTCATCATTTTCGATCTCATAAGTGCGCTTCCGCGACAGGGTGATGTCGTATTTTCCCTCCCCCTTTACGGAATAAGAGACATCCCCCAGAGCGGCATCGTAATATACGCTGGCAATGGGTGCTCTCCAGTCGATGACCTCCGGTTCTGCCGGGTTATCCGCAATGACACTTCTGCCGATATAGTAGACCTCGTCTTTTTTCAGTTTTTTGTCCCGGAAATCGATTCTGCCAAAGTAGGGCTTTTTCCTCGCCTGTTCCGCCCGGCGCAGATCCTGATTCACGAACTTGAAGCGGGCATCCGCATTGTGCCACAGGGTCTGGGCTTCCTTGTCGTTCTCGTCGAATTCCTCCTGCATGGCATGCAGTTCTTCCGCCAGAGCCTGTACACTCTGCCTGTTGGCATCCACCTTGCGCTGTGCGATCTCTAACGTATGCTGTAATCTTTTTTCCTCATCCTGCCTCGTAATGCCGGGTAAACTGCTCATATTCTCTCCTGTTCAAAACCATAAAAAAGAAAAAGCAAAGGAAGCCTGTCGAAGACTTCCTTTGTATGTATTCTAAATCACATTTTACCAGTCAGAGCCCCAGTCATCGTATCCTGAGTCCCAACTGTCATTGGAATCCCATCCGGAATCCCAGCTGTCATCATCCCAGCTATCGTTATTATCATCGCTGTACTCATAAGGAGTGTAATAGGACGAATCCTCAAAATCCTCATATTCCGCATCGCTGTCATAGCTGTAGGAATCATAGTAACTCTCGTAATCGCTTTCCATCCAGGATTCATCCGGTGCATAGCGCCAGGAATCATTCTCCCATTCGTACCAGTTCCCATGATAATAGTAATAGTTCTGATCCTCATAGGTGTAATAGCCGTTATCCGGTCTGTTGTCAATCTGCCAGATAGAATAGGCGCCTGTAAAAATCGCCACCAGAGACAATGCTGCCATGATCAGGCAGAAAATTGTCAGAACCGTTTTTTCTATCTTTTTGCTCCGGGCTCTTTTCTTATTATAGGCGGTGTAATCTTTGGTTGGGCGGCTGACAGGTGCCGCAGCTTTCGGCTGCTGGTGTGCTTTCTGCACTGCCACTCTTTCCTTCATCTTCTGGTAAAGTTCGTTGACCGCATAGGCTTCATCGGTTCCCTTGTAACGTACTGCCCGGGTACCGTCCTCTTTATTCTTATAGACTACGAAGGTGCCATCGGTCTCATCCTTGTAAATACCGAAGGCTTTCGCGCCCTTGTAATCCTCTCCGATAAAGGTCCGCATGTCCTGTAGCGGAAGATTCATCTCCTTCGCCCAGGCTTTCAATTCCTCGATCGTCTGTGGTACACCGTTGGCATGACGGTTATAATTGTTGTTCACTCCTCCACAGTTCGGGCAGACCTGATCAAAATCGTTGATCCAGCTGCCGCACCAGTCGCATTTTATCTTCACGTTCCCCTCCTGAAAATACACGTTGCAATAGTTTCTGTTTTATTGTACCACGTTCTGCACTTGCTGCCAACCTAGGAAATTGCCAAAAGAATGCGGCTCTCCCTGAGGGTCTTGCTCTGGTCGTAATCATACTCTATGGTCTGGATACTGACATCCGGAAAACGGGCATGCAGCCGCTGCAAAATTCCCCGCTCGCAGACATGGCTGACCAGACATCCGAAGGGATGCAGGATCAGCACACTGCCACAGCCTTTTTCCACATATTGTATCACCTCTGCGGCAATCAGCCAGCCGTCTCCGGTATTGCAGCCCTCCGCCAAAATCCCCTGCACTTTCTCCTTCAGTTCCGGGAACGGCAGATCCGTCTGGAACCGGTCTGTCTCCCCGATCACCGTAAGCAGATGTTTTTGTGCCTCACACAACCGGTGGAGCACAAAGGCACAGGCTTTCGCCATGATGGGATTGTGCTGGTACTTTTCTGCCTTATACCGCTCTGTATCCACCAAATACAGACAGTAGTTGACGAAACCACCACTGTAAGGCTCCATTCCCTGCCGGAGCAGAAAACTTTCGATATCGTCATTTCCCAGTTTCGAATATTTCATATAGATCTCACCGGTGATGCCAACTCTCTTTTTCTTCCCGGGTGTCACCGGTACCTTCGAAAATACTTCGCAGGCATACCGGTAATTTTTCTCTCTGGTGTGTCGTCCGTTCCTGTGTCTCCGAATGCTCTCGCACAGTTTCTTTTCCACCTGACTGCGGATGCGGTCCGTCTCTCCCGGATTCTGTTCGTAGGGCTTCACCTGCTGGTACAGGCACATGATCAGATCGCCATAGCATCCGGCAGCAATCCCACCGGACAACAGTGACGGAGTAATGCGAAAGCCGGTATGTTTTTCTTCTCCCATGAGGTTCAGGGAGATTACGGGAATCTGGGCATACTCCAGCTGTCCCTGCTCTGCCATGCGGTACAGCACTCTCTGGAGCAGATTGTAGATATTTCCGGCCCTGCAGGCACCGCCCGCCTGGGGCTCCATGAAGGTGATCTCCTCCGGATCCCGTTCCCCGCTTTCCAGATATTCCAGGAACTGTGCAAGGATCAATACCGTCGGATAGCAATAGTCGCTACTGATATAGCGAAGTGCCAGAGTGCGGTCCTTCACCGGGTTCTTTAAAGTCTCGAAGGAATACCCCTCCGCCCGGAATGCCGCCTCCAAAAATACATTCGTGTACTCCAGCATCTCGCACAGCAGGATCGTACGGGTCTTCTTGTCATGACGTGTGAAATTTTTACATACTCTGTGCAGTTCCCCCATACGTTTTCCT
>ERZ773245.2230-NODE-2230-length-11206-cov-3.439333_pt1 | contig 11206 bp, 9 predicted proteins | sample MGYA00580988_ERZ773245 | MGnify/ENA primary metagenome ERZ773245 (study PRJEB29015, sample SAMEA2737792) | human gut metagenome | biome: human gut; feature: human-associated habitat; material: faeces | place: China | collected 2012 ... | reverse complement strand
TGTTAACCTTAAATCTAATACTATGAAAAACACATTGCAAAGATACGGACTTCTGGTAATTTTGCAAATTTGCAAAGTAAAACAGAATATCTTATAACATGGTTTAATAGAAGAGCCGTGACATTAACATTTAGTCTTTCTTTCGTTAACATTTAACAGACTTATAAAGATTTAGCGAAATAGAAGATACATAGATGCTAAAGTCAGGCAAATGGTGCTAAAGAGGGTTTATTCGGATAACAAATTCCCCAATGAACTGTTTTTGAGGATAATAATCCTCAAAAATAATCCTATATGAACAGATTTGAAAATAAAACAGCCGTTATCACGGGCGCTGCCGGTGGAATTGGCGAAGCAACCACACGCCGCATTGTATCCGAAGGTGGGAAAGTTGTTATAGCCGACCACTCAAAAGAAAGAGCAGAACAACTTGCTGCCGAACTCAATGCTTTAGGAGCAGATGTACGCCCGATCTATTTTTCTGCAACAGAATTGCAGAGTTGCAAAGAGTTGATCGCCTTTGCCATAAAAGAATACGGGCAGGTAGATGTATTGGTAAACAACGTAGGAGGTACAAATCCTAAACGGGATACCGACATTGAGACACTGGACATAGATTACTTCGACGAAGCTTTCCATCTTAATTTATCTTGTACCATGTACCTGTCCCAACTGGTTATCCCCATAATGAACGCACATGGCGGTGGCAATATTGTGAACGTAGCCTCAGTCAGTGGAATTACAGCTGATGCGAACGGCACTCTTTATGGAGCAAGCAAAGCAGGAGTCATCAATCTGACCAAATATATTGCGACACAAACAGGAAAGAAAAACATACGATGCAATGCTGTAGCCCCGGGACTGATTCTCACGCCTGCAGCATTAAACAACCTGAATGAAGATATACGGAACGTATTTCTCAGACAATGTGCGACACCATATTTAGGAGAACCGCAAGACATCGCCGCAACAATTGCTTTTCTGGCTTCCGAAGACGCACGATACATTACCGGGCAAACAATAGTAGTAGACGGCGGGCTGACCATACACAATCCAACGGTAAACCTGGCATAAAAGATTCTCCTTTTACCCCAAACATATTATATCCCAAACAGTAGAAAAATGCTGTTTGGGAAAAATATTTCTCTTTTTCTCTCGATGTTACCGATAAGAAACATATTTTTGTGACCGATCAGTAACAATAATATAAAGTCATGGAAAAAGAGTTTATCAAAAACAGACAGGTAACAGAGCTAATCCTCATCAAAGCAGTAGACGAATTAATCGAAGAGAAAGGTTTCGAAGGATTAGGCATCAATGCAGTAGCAGCAAAAGCTGGAGTATCAAAAATGTTGATCTACCGTTATTTCAACTCTTTAGAAGGTCTGATAGCAGCATATATCGGCCAACATGATTATTGGATTAACTTTGACGGAGCACTACCGGATAAAAACCACCTTGGTGAATTCATCAAAGAAATGTTCCGGAAACAAATCATAATAATGCGAAAAAGCTACACTTTGAAACGACTATACAGATGGGAACTCACGTCAGACAACAATTTTATAAAAGACCTCCGCGAGAAAAGAGAAGCCAAGGGCATTTGGCTGATAGATGCTGTAAGCAAACTGTCAAAACACCCGCAAAAAGAAATAGCAGCCCTTGCCACTATCATTACAGCAGCCATCAGTTATCTCACGTTGCTGGAAGAAAACTGTTCTACCTTCAATGGTCTCAAACTTCAGGAAGAGAGCGGTTGGAAAGAACTGGAAGACGGAATCAACATATTAGTGGACCTATGGTTAGAAAAGCAATAACAAAAAATGAAAAAGATGATAACGATTGGAATTTGCATACTGGCAATATTACTCAACGGATGCAATAAAGATATAATAGAATACAGCAATAATGATCTCAGATCGGCCTATTAATTATGGAAACAATAACAGATGACTATCTATTCATGATAGAACAAGCCACTAAAGCTCCTTCGGGACATAACACCCAACCTTGGTTATTTCGTATCGTAGAAGCAGGTATTGAGATTCATCCGGATAAAACTAAAACACTATCAATTGTGGATGGAAACCGGCGTGAAATGTTCATCTCCCTGGGATGTGCAACTGAAAATTTGTGCCTGGCTGCACAAACTAAAGGATATTCAACCCAAGTAAACATTGCAGATAATGGGAATATCACAGTAAAACTCCAGCCCAATGCAGGCGTAATTACCCCTTCTTCTATCATTGTACAAATTGGCAAGCGGCAAACCAACAGAAGTATATATACAGGACAACTGATTCCGGAAGAAATGATACATAAGTTGCTTTCAATACCGAAAGCAGCAACAGTGCACCTCCATTGCTGGAAAATCGGAACGCCTGAGTTCGACAGAGTTCGTTACTATGTTCTGAGGGGGAATACAATCCAGATGACCGACTTCCACTTCAAGAATGAGTTGAAAAACTGGATGAGGTTCAATAAGAAGCATGCAGAATCGACTAAAGATGGTTTAAGTTATGCCGTTTTTGGTGCACCTAACTTACCACAGTGGTTATCTCGCCACATCATGAATGCTTGTCTGACTCCCAAAATACAAAATAAAAGTGATGAAAAAAAGCTCCGATCGTCTTCACACATCATGCTGTTCTGTGCCGAGAAAGATACTCCGAAAGATTGGATTAATCTGGGAAGATCTTTAGAGTGCTTTCTGCTGAAAACAACGGAAATCGGTGTGTCCACCGCTTTTATCAATCAACCATGCGAAGTGGAAATCCTCTCTGAACAAATGCAAAGAGAACTGCTAAACAATAAAAAAACTGAAATACCGGGCGTTTTACTCCGTATGGGATATAGCAAGCCAATGCCCTACTCGCGAAGAAAAAATCTGCATGAAGTACTGATACCCTAAAAACTTCCTTTTATAAAACCTAAACCTTTGGACAATTGTTAGTATCTTCGCCCTACATTTTAAATCAGAAATATCGTTTTACCAATTAAAAGAATCCAATGATTATTCGTACCATACTCGATACAGACCTTTACAAATTCACTACCTCGTATGCTTACATTAAACTATTCCCGTATGCGATGGGCACTTTCAGTTTCAAAGACAGGGATGAAACTGAATACAGCGACGAGTTTGTAGAAAGACTGAAAACTGAAATCAGTCGCTTATCGCATGTAGCACTGACTGGAGAAGAACTGGAGTACATGGTGAAGAACTGCCGTTTCCTCCCCAGAGTCTATTGGGAATGGCTCTCTTCTTTCCGTTTCCAACCGGAAAAAATAGAAGTCCGTTTGGACGGAGATCGACACCTCCACATAGAGATCAGTGATTACCTTTATAAGGCAACGCTTTATGAAGTACCTTTACTTGCCATCGTTTCCGAGATAAAGAATCAATCATCCGGCAATATCGCCAGTATGGGAGATATCTTGTGTAAACTATCCGAAAAGGCAGAACTGTCCAACAAGCATCAACTGTTTTTCTCTGAATTCGGAACACGGAGACGCTTCTCATTCGACGTGCAGGATCAAGTCATCGGACACCTGAGACAAACAGCCCGCTATTGCATCGGCACCTCCAACTGCCATTTCGCCATGAAATACGGCATGAAACCCATGGGTACACATCCGCATGAATGGTTCATGTTTCATGGAGCACAATTCGGTTATAAACACGCCAATTACATGGCTCTTGAAAATTGGGTAAATGTATACGACGGGGACCTCGGCATCGCCTTGTCCGACACCTATACATCTGCCATCTTTTTAAGCAACCTGAGTCGTAAACAAGCCAAATTGTTTGATGGTGTAAGATGTGACTCAGGCGATGAATTCAGGTTTATCGACCGATTGACTGCCCGTTACAAAGAGTTAGGCATTGACTCGACTACCAAGACAATCGTATTCAGCAATGCACTGGACTTTGACAAAGCACTGGACATTCAGGAGTATTGCCGGGGAAAAATCCGCTGTTCATTCGGTATCGGCACAAATCTGACTAATGATACCGGATTCAAGCCATCAAACATCGTCATGAAGCTATCGCAGTGCAAGATGAACCTGAATCAGGAATGGCGCGAATGCGTGAAGCTATCAGATGACATAGGGAAACATATCGGCAGCCCGGAAGAGGTACGTGCCTGTTTATACGATTTGCGGCTGGAATAAACTCCAACCGCAAATGCATTTTATCATAACAGTGCTTTGATAGCGTCCGTTATCTCTTTATCGGTTTTCTCCATTCCATATCCCTGAATGACTTTTCTGACCACCCGGTCCTGATCTAATATAAAGAAGAAAGGTGCCGCGCCATATGTCCGGTATGACTTGACAATGCCTTCATCACCACATAAGAATCTATAGTTTATCTGGTTCTTATCCGCATAAGTCCGCAGCGAATGAGGTTTGCGTCCCCAGGTTTCTATAGAAACCACTTCAAATTCATCGGCATTGAACTTCTCTTTCAGCCCGTTCAGAAAGGGAATGGATGCATGACAAGCACCGCATCCGATACCGGTCAGATTCACTAAAAGCACTTTACTCTTAAGATTAGATAACGACACCGGATTCTCGTACATATCTTTCAACATCCAGTCGGGAGCTTTCTTCCCTATAAGTTCTCTTGCCGAAAGTTGGGTAGTCTTTCCTTTCTCACCATACTTGCGGATTTCATAGTCTTGGGGCAAATAATCATATAAGTTAAAATCGGCTATCGACAATTGATTCAACACTACATCCGAACATATATTGGCAGAAATCTGATGCGACATTTCCCTGCGGACTTTATAAGGCAAATCATCCGATTTATTAATCCACAGTTCGTAAATCGAGGTCGGGTCCCCCAAGTCAAAAGGAGGCTTCGGTATGTAGTACGCTTTTCCAAAAAATTCAACCTGTCTGTCTTCATGTATCACCAACTTGAAGTAATACGCTTCTCCTAAATCCTTCCATTCGGTTGTGATGCTATCCCCCGTACTCAAAGCATATCCGATGATATTCCGGCTGTAACAGAAAAACGGAGGACCCACCAACCTGAAAGGAAGTTTTCTGGTCGTGAAATCATCGATCATAATCCCTTTATGCTCATGAAAACTTATCATTTTCACTTTTCCATCATAACCAAATTCAAATCGCGTCGTATCTTTGGCGTTAAGAGCCACATAACTTGCACCGATAGTCGAATCAGAAGGATTAGTGTATTCTTTAATAAACCGAAAAGAATTAGTTATAGCAGTCGTATCACCGGGTTGCCAGGACTGAGATTGTTCATGGTAAGAAGCTGATTCTACCTTATCAAGATTACTTAGAACTTTTTTCAAATAAGTTCTCATATCCACATCATTCTTACCACAGACATTCATGACTAATAAGAATGAAATAACAGATAATAAAATGGACTTCATAGTACTTTATATTTTAGACATACACAAATATAGCCAATGAAAGTAGAAATCAACAACCGGCATCTTAACTTTTATACTTAATAATAATATTATAGTATCTACTAACTTTTCATAGAAAGTCAGAGTTTTAAAAGCCTAAAAACAAACAGATGCATATATCTCTATTTTAACATCAAAAAGAAACTATTTTCTCTTTTTGAACAACACACTTTATATTAAAAACCGGTGCAGCAGAAGAATACAACGCATAGATATGACATTTACATACAGAAAGTTGCATCATATTGAGTAAATATGCTATTTCATATAACAAAAGACCTTACTCTTTTCCAAAAAGAAGTAAGTGTTTTCCCGAAAAGAAGTTAGTCTTTTGTTCGGAAGAAGCTAATCTTTTGTCCGAAAGAAGTTAATAATGCAAAAAGAAGGCGTAAAATACAAGTTTCCTGAAATTATCGGAGGCTTCAGAAGGGATATGTGTCAACTATCATTTTAAAGGTTCAATCCGACCTACAACGACAGAAGATGTCTAAAAACAAGGATCACCAACCATATGCTTGATAAAAAGGTAAAATCACATCATTTTGATTCTATCTGATGGGAAAATAAGAGCCTTTTCGGAAGCAGTCGCAAACGAGGCCGGAAAGAAACGAATACAGACCGTATTGAAAATACAGAATGATACTTCATTGTGTATCTGTCAAAATGCAAATTTTCGCCTCAGCTGTTTTCCTTTCCTCTGCTCTTTGCCACTCTTACTTCTTCCGCACCAAAAACTGCCTGATCTTCTCCCTGTCTCCTACCACCCAAACCAAATCTCCCAATTGGAAAACTGTAGCCTGATTCACCGGAACCAATTCACCCTCCCGTTCAAGGGCTACGACGAGACTATCATATCTTTTTCCTAACCGGGACTGAGCAATGCTTTTGTTCAGAAACGGAAAATCTTCATCTACCGTAAATGAATGAAGCGTCACATCTTGTTTTATATTCTTTTCATCCGGCAAATCCTGTCTGTTCTCAAGTTCCGTCCGGAACTCTTGCAGCCGTCCGTCTGTCCCGACCACCACTAACTTATCCTGCGGATAAATTCGTTCGGAACTTTGTGGAATGTATATTCTCCGCTCCCCTCTGACAATACTTACTATATTGACACCAAACTCCCGCCTGAAAGGGAGTTCATCCAATGACTTACCGATATAAGACGAATAAGGAGACACCCAAACGGAAGTCAGCTCAACATCTTTGTCATTAAACTCACTGTTAAAACGACTTTTCAGAGGATAACGTTTGCGGGCAGCTTCTTCCCTTCCGTTCAGATTGGTCAGGAAGTGTGTTTCCAGATGCGAATATTGCGTGAGGTTCTCCCTGAAAATAAGAATCAATGCCAATACGGCAACGGCTATCACAATGCCTATCCCATAATTGAGGCTGAAGTAACTGATAACGACCCCTGCAATGAAAAAGACGGCAACCGACACACGGAACAAAATCAGCGCGACCAACCGTCCGTGATTGTAATTATCATCATTCCACAACTTTAAAAATACATCCGGGGAATTATACTTATCTGAAACAAGTGCCCACAGGAAAGGTGTCATCAACAGAAGTGTGACCAGACACATCCCTATGTTTACCCATCGCCCGGGAGCATCGAACATCTCATTTATCGTGGGATAAACAGTTTGCACAGACAATAACCAAATCGCCGTGAGAAGGACACTATAGATAATCACTCTTCCGACAATCGTCTTCAACAACCGCTTCCAATCGCTGTCATGATTGACCGTCTTCTTACCGGAAGCATAGCGGTCCAGACTTTCCCTGGTTTTAGGCGGAAGTATTTTATAAAGCCATTCGGCAAACGGATTTGCCAACCGGATAAAATAAGGAGTTGTGAATGTAGTAATCACCGATACCGCAACAATAATCGGAGGGATAAAACTATCCAGTACTTTAAGTGAAGCCCCCAGCCCTGCGATAATGAAAGCGAACTCTCCTATCTGGGCAAGGCTGAATCCTGACTTGACGGAAACCTTCAACGGTTCACCGGATAATAAAACTCCCAATGAAGAAAATATAGATTTACCCACAAGAGTTACCAAAGTAATGATGACCACCGGCCAGGCATACTGCACCAAGACAGCCGGATTGACCAACATACCGACAGAGACAAAGAAAATAGCTCCGAAAAGATCTTTCACCGGCTGGATGATATGTTCTATGTGTTCGGCCTCAACCGTCTCGGCAAGGATAGATCCCATAATGAAAGCACCCAGTGCAGCCGAGAATCCTGTACGGGTAGCCAACACAACCATTCCCAGACAAAGTCCCAGCGAAACGATCAGTAAGGTTTCGTTATTCATCAGCCGTTTTGCTTTTTTCAAAAAGAACGGAAGGATAAATATCCCAATCAGGAACCATAGGATCAGAAAGAAAACAACCTTCAACACACTCATCAACAGCTCTTCACCTACAAACTCCTTACTCACTGCCATTGTAGAAAGGATGACCATCATCAGGATAGCGATCAGATCTTCAACTACCAATGTCCCGAATACAACACCCGTGAAGCGTTGGTTACGTAAGCCGAGATCATCAAACGCTTTGATAATAATCGTTGTTGACGACATAGACAACATACCCCCCAGAAAAATAGAATTCATTGTGCTCCAGCCTAACAGATGTCCTACCATATAACCGATCAGCAACATGCTGATAACTTCGGTGGTTGCCGTGATAAAGGCAGCTGACCCGACATTTATTAATTTCTTAAAACTAAACTCCAACCCAAGGGCGAAAAGTAAAAAAACAACTCCTATCTCAGCCCAGATATTGATGTTCTCAATATCACCTACAGTCGGGAAAATCTGCACGTAAGGTCCCGCCAATAATCCGGCGACGATATATCCCAGTACCAAGGGTTGTTTCAACCATTTGAACAAAAGGGTAATGATACTTGCGGACATCAGTATTAGGGCAAGGTCGGCAATTAAGGTAGGTAAGTGTGACATGGCATGTATATTTCGTTAGTAATTCATTCCGTTTATGCTCTTTTATTTGTAAAAAAGAACAATCGACAGTCTATTTGTGTTTCGTCTATATGACATTTATTTTGAAACAAAGCACCGTTGGTCATTGCACAAAATTGAACTTTTCGTGCAAAAAGTATCCACTCTATCCAATATTTCTCTATATTTGTCCCCGAATTGGTTCGGAATCCGTGGTCAACGGACGAAGATTAAAAGGGAATCGGGTGTAAATCCCGGACAGTCCCGCTGCTGTGAAGCTCTATATAACATCTTATCAATAAACCAATTACAAACCACTGACGGAAAAGGAAACGTCGGGAAGGTCCGATAAGATGTAGAGTCAGTCAGAAGACCTGCCATTCAATGAATAAGAGCTTTTTTACCTCGTGGGTTAGGAAAGAAAGCATCGTTGTTAAGCCCCAAATCGTAGAAATACTGTGTTTTCATCGGGTGGACTCATGTCCGCAGGGTGGAAAGCATGAATATGTGTATTCCATTTAATTGAGAAATGAATATGATTAAAAGAATCTTAGTCGCCAACCGCGGCGAAATAGCCGTGAGGGTGATGCGCTCCTGCCGGGAGATGGAAATAACGAGCATTGCCGTTTTCTCGGAAGCGGACCGAACAGCGAAGCATGTGCTCTATGCCGACGAAGCTTACTGCATCGGCCCGGCAGCATCGAAAGAGAGTTATCTGAATATAGAAAAGATTATCGAAGTGGCAAAGTCGTGCCGCGCAGACGCCATCCATCCGGGATACGGGTTCTTGTCCGAAAATGCAACCTTTGCCCGTCGTTGTCGTGAAGAGGGGATCATCTTCATCGGTCCGGACCCGGAAACCATGGAGGCGATGGGAGATAAGATTTCGGCACGTATCAAGATGATAGAAGCCGGTGTACCGGTGGTTCCGGGTACTCAAGAAAACCTGAAGAGCCTTGAAGAAGCGGTAGAACTCTGCAATCAAATCGGTTATCCGGTAATGCTGAAAGCCTCGATGGGAGGTGGCGGAAAGGGCATGCGGCTGATTCATCGTGCAGATGAAGTGGAAGAGGCCTACACAACCGCCAAGAGCGAATCACTTTCGTCATTCGGCGACGACACAGTTTACCTGGAGAAATTTGTAGAAGAACCGCATCACATCGAGTTCCAGATTCTGGGCGACAAGCATGGCAACGTGATTCATCTGTGCGAACGTGAATGTTCGGTGCAACGCCGCAACCAGAAGATTGTGGAAGAGAGCCCTTCGGTGTTCGTCACTCCTGAACTACGCCGGGATATGGGAGAAAAAGCAGTGGCCGCCGCCAAAGCCGTGAACTATGTCGGAGCGGGAACCATCGAATTTCTGGTGGACAAGCACCGCAACTATTACTTCCTGGAAATGAACACGCGCCTGCAAGTGGAACATCCGATTACCGAAGAGGTAGTCGGCGTAGATTTAGTGAAAGAGCAGATTAAAGTGGCCGAAGGACAGGTGTTGCAACTGAAACAGGAAGATATCCAGCAACGCGGACATGCCATCGAATGCCGCATCTGCGCAGAAGATACAGAAATGAACTTCATGCCCAGCCCGGGTGTCATCAAGCAGATTACGGAGCCAAACGGCATCGGGGTGCGCATCGACAGCTATGTATACGAAGGTTACGAGATTCCGATTTATTATGACCCGATGATCGGCAAGCTGATTGTATGGGCAACCACACGCGAATACGCCATCGAACGAATGCGCCGTGTACTCCACGAATATAAGCTGACAGGAGTAAAGAACAACATCAGTTATCTGCGCGCCATCATGGATACTCCCGACTTTGTAGAAGGGCATTACGATACGGGATTCATCAGCAAAAACGGGGAAGTGCTCCAACACTGCATCACCCGTACCAGCGAACGTGCAGAGAACATCGCACTGATCGCCGCTTACATGGATTACCTGATGAACCTGGAGGAGAATAACAGCGGACTGGCTGTGGACAACCGCCCGATCAGCAAATGGAAAGAATTCGGACTGCACAAAGGGGTATTAAGAATATAGAAGAGTATGGAAATACATATAGGAAATCGCGTGGCCGAGATAGAACTGGTCAGCAAAGAAGATAACAAAGTGGTACTCACCATCGACGGAAAAACGTTCGAAGCGGACGTTGTCATGGCAGAGAACGGGAATTGCAACATCCTGATGGACGGACGCAGCTCCAACGCCCAACTGATTCGCAAAGAGAACGGAAAGAGTTATAAAGTGAATACACACTACAGCAGTTTCAATGTCGAGATTGTGGACAGTCAGGCAAAATATCTGCGGATGCGCAAGAAAGGTGAAGAAACACAGAACGACCGCATCATTTCGCCCATGCCGGGCAAGGTAGTGAAAATCCCCGTCAGTGTGGGACAGGAGATGAAAGCCGGAGAAACTGTCATCGTCATCGAAGCGATGAAGATGCAGAGTAACTACAAGGTGACTTCGGACTGTCGGATTAAAGAGATTCTGGTACAGGAAGGTGATAATATCGCCGGAGACCAGACGTTGATAACGTTAGAATAAGGAATAATAGAAAGACAATGGAAGAAGTTAATAAAGCCTATGCCACGTTCGAAGAGCGTGACCGTATCGCTTCCCAAGGCGGAGGCGCTGCCAAGATTGAAATACAACATGCGAGCGGAAAGATGACTGCCCGCGAACGCATCGATATGTTACTGGACAAGGGAACATTTGTGGAACTTGACAAGCTGATGGTGCACCGCTGCACCAACTATGGCATGGACCGTAACAAG
>ERZ773245.2229-NODE-2229-length-11210-cov-3.742178_pt1 | contig 11210 bp, 7 predicted proteins | sample MGYA00580988_ERZ773245 | MGnify/ENA primary metagenome ERZ773245 (study PRJEB29015, sample SAMEA2737792) | human gut metagenome | biome: human gut; feature: human-associated habitat; material: faeces | place: China | collected 2012 ... | reverse complement strand
TTGACCTGCCGGGCTGCAAGAAGGAAGACGTTCAGATGGATCTGAGCGACGGCTACCTGACCATTCAGGCCGTGCGCAGCCACAGCAATGACGAAAAGGACAACAAGGGACGCTATGTGCGGCGCGAGACCTTCTCCGGCAGCTGCGCCCGCAGTTTCTATGTGGGCGATGTGAAGAAGGAGGATATCCACGCAAAGTTTGAGGATGGTGTCCTGCACATCCAGCTGCCCGCTCCTCAGCAGACAAAGGCTCTGCCTGAGAACCCGAATCTGATCGAGATTGAGTAAATGCCGACCGTGTGCGCCAAGGCATAACGTATATAGGATGCCCCCGGAGAGCTGCAACAAGCCCTCCGGGGGCATTTTTTGTGTTCAGGCTTTCGATGACGGAGAGGGGAGAAAGTACCTGTTTTTGCCAGAAAACTTTATTTTTCTACCATTTCGTGGTATCCTTATAAGGCGCACGCAATACAGGCCTGTGGCTGCACTGGCAGCGGCTGCGGACTGCGTGCGGCAAAAAAGAACGTATAGAAGGGAAAAGGGGGATAAAAGTCATGGGCGAATTTGCCTTTCAGACTTTACGGGAAAGTATCACCTCTGCCATCAGGAGCAAGATCCTTACCGGGGAATTACAGCCGGGCGTAAAGCTGGCCGAGCAGAAACTGGCCGAGGAGTTTGGCTCCAGCCGGGCACCCATCCGGGAGGCGCTGCGGCAGCTGGAACAGGAGGGCATGGTCGAGTATTCGCGCAATGTGGGCTGCTCGGTGCGCCGGGTGAAGCCGGAGGACGCCTACGAGATCTATCTGCTGCGGGCAAATCTGGAAATGACGGCGCTGCGCTATTTTGATTGCAAATTCCCGGAGGAGGATCTGCGCACCCTGCGCGGCATCTTAGAGGAGATGCGCAATGTCCGGCCGGGGGATCTTTCGCAGATCGTGGAGAACGACAGCCGCTTCCATGCGGTCATCGTGCAGCGGGCGGGGCTGCCCAGACTGCTGAAATTCTGGGACGACCTGAACTACGGCAACCTGCTTGTTGGGGCGAACAGCGGCTCCAACCACGAGACGCTGGCGCAGCGGCAAAACGGCATCCACACCAAGCTGTACGAGGCGCTGGCAAGCGGCGACACCGAGGTTGCCTGCCGCGCCGTCTACGCCCACTACATGGAGCCTATGGAGCGGATGCGCAGCGCGAACAGCGCCGTACAGGTAGCGGACGAAGCAGCAAAATAAGGGGAATTTGGCTGACCGTCTAAATTTTGACCAATCATTTTATGGAAATTGCAGATTGTCTACAATCTGCAATTATGCTATACTATCAAAGTGATCGGTCGAGTACTGCTGTATTTTTGGTAAAAATTGCGAAATGTATGCGGAACATCGGCCTTCTTACAGGAACTTCCGCCCTGTGTGGAAAAGAAAGAGAGGAATTGTCCGCATGTCTAACAAAGAAAAAGCCACAAAGATCTCGTGGCTTACCCTTGCCTTCATGGCCTTTTCTACGGTCTGGGGCTTCGGCAACATTACCAACGGCTTTGTGTACTTTAACGGTCCGCAGGTCATCTTCAGCTGGATCTTTATGTTTGTCCTGTACTTCATCCCCTATGCGCTGATGGTGGGTGAGCTGGGCTCTGCCTTTAAGAACGAGGGCGGCGGCGTCAGCTCCTGGCTGCACCAGACCACTAACGCCAAGCTGGCCTACTACGCCGGTTGGACCTACTGGGCCTGCCACATTACCTACATCGCCAGCAAGGGCAGCGGCTTTTTGAAAGCGCTGAGCTGGGCCGTTTTTCGCAACGCGGAGACCTACGACTCCTTCCCCACCCGCTACATCCAGCTGGCCACCTTCTGCATCCTGCTGCTGGGCTGCTACATTGCAAGTCTGGGTCTGAACCCCCTGAAAAAGCTGCTGACCGCCGCAGGCACCTGCACCTTTGTCATGTCCCTGCTGTACATCGTGATGATGTTCGCTGCCCCGGCCATCAACCCCACGGCAGAGTACGTCCACGCCAACCTGAGTTTCAGCAGCCTCATTCCCAACTTCAACGTCACCTACTTCACGTCTCTGTCCATTCTGGTGTTCGCTGTGGGCGGCTGCGAGAAGATCTCTCCCTACGTCAATAAGGTCGAGAACCCCAGCAAGGGCTTCCCCCGCGGCATGATCACGCTGGCCGTCATGGTGGTCACCTGCGCTATTCTGGGCACGCTGGCCATGAGCCGTATGTTCGACCCCGCCATCATCAACGCCAGCGCCGAAAGCTTCAACGCCTACGCTGCCAACAGCTCCTACTGGGCTTTCCAGAAGCTGGGTCAGTACTACCATGTGGGCGATCTGTTCATGATCATCTACGCCCTGTGCAACGTCATCAGCCAGCTCGCCGTGCTGATCTTGAGCATCGACGCACCGCTGCGTATGCTGCTGGATAACGAGCACACCAAGCAGTTCATCCCGCAGGCTCTGCACAAGGTCAACGCCCACGGCGTGCACAGCAACGGCATCAAGATGGTGGCTGTGCTGTCCGGCTCCATCATTCTGGCACAGTCCTTCGTGCCCGGTGCTGCTGCCGTTCTGCGCCAGCTGACCAAGCTGAACTCTGTGTGTATGCCCATGCGCTACCTGTGGGTGTTTGCCGCCTACATCGCCCTGCGTAACGCCTACGATACCATCCCTGCCGAGTACCGCTTTGTCAAGAATCAGGCCGTGGCCAAGTTCTTCGGCGGCTGGTGCTTTGCCGTTACTGCCGTGTGCTGCGTGCTGGGTATGTACGACAAGGACCCCTTCACCTTTGCACTGAACGTTATCACCCCCGTGGTGCTGACCGTGCTGGGATTCATTCTGCCCGCCCTTGCAAAGCGCGAGCAGACCGCTGTTAAAAAGTAACCTGAATATGCTTAAAAAGGGCCGGTCAGCACTGACCGGCTCTTTTCAGATACACCCAAGGAGGTTTATTTTTATGATCGCATCCGAAGTCCGTGAAATGCTGTCCTTCATCGACGGCAACCCCACCGCATACCACACCACCGCCGCTGTGCGGGATATCCTGCTGAAAGCAGGTTTTGCAGAGCTGCTGGAAAGCCGCAAGTGGGCGCTGGAACCCGGCAAGGACTATTTTGTCTGCCGCAACGGCTCCAGCATCATCGCCTTCCGCATGGGCGACCAGCTGGAAAATTACAGCTTCAACGTTGCCGCCGCCCATACCGATTCTCCCTGCTTCCGCATCAAGGAGAACGCCGAGATCCACATGGGGCAGAACTACACCAAGCTGAACACCGAGGGCTACGGCGGCATGATCTGCGCCACATGGATGGATCGTCCGCTGTCTGTGGCGGGCCGTGTGCTGGTGCAGGAAAACGGCGCCATCGTATCCCGTCTGGTGGCACTGGACCGCGACCTGCTGATGATCCCCAGCGTTGCCATCCACATGAACCGCGAGGTCAACGATAAGGCTTCCTTCAACAAGCAGGTGGATATGCTGCCCGTGCTGGGCGGTGCCTGCGAGGAGGGCGCGCTGAAAAAGCTGATCGCAGAGGAGCTGAAGGTGTCCGAGGAGCAGATCCTTGGCAGCGACCTGTTCCTCTATGTGCGGGAAAAGGCCACCGTCTGGGGCTGCAACGAGGAGTTCATCTCCTGCGGCCGTTTGGACGACCAGCAGTGCGTTTACGGCATCCTGAAAGGTCTGCTGACCGCCAAGAACGCCCGCTCCATCGGTGTGGCAGCCTTCTTTGATAACGAGGAAGTCGGCTCCGGCACCAAGCAGGGCGCAGCTTCCACCTTCCTGTACGATGTGCTGCACCGCATTGCCCAGAGCCTTGGCGGCAACGACGAGGACTTCCACCGCGCGGTGGCTTCCAGCTTTATGGTCAGCGCTGACAACGCCCACGCCGTGCACCCCAACCACCCGGAGCACACCGATGTGAACAACTGCACCTACATGAACAAGGGCGTGGTCATCAAGACCCACGCAGGTCAGAAGTACACCAGCGATGGCATGAGTGTTGCCGCCGCCCGGGAACTGGCTGCCCGCGCCGGTGTGCCGCTGCAATACTTTGCAAACCGCTCCGATAAGGTGGGCGGCAGCACGCTGGGCAATCTGGCCATGGCACAGGTGTCCATGAACTGCGTAGACATCGGCCTGCCGCAGCTGGCGATGCACTCCTGCTACGAGACCGCCGGCGCAGAGGACACCCTCTCGCTCATCAAACTGATGCAGGAGCTGTACAGCAGCCACTTTGAAGAGACTGCTTTCGGCACCCTTTCCATCAGCAAATAAACCGATAAAAGCAAAAAAAGACTGCTGTGCGCTGTTTTGCACGGCAGTCCTTTTTGTGTAAAAGTTGATTTTCCGTGGCCAGTTAAGCCCGGATATAGAAATCCGACGGTAGTTGTGGTAAAATAAGGCATCCGGGAGCGCCGGGCGCTCCGCTGCAATATCAAAAATGGAGGTTTTCTATGAAAAAGACCTATCGCTCGCTCTTTTGTCTGCTTGCGGTGCTGCTGCTCAGCGTCAGCGCACTGCCCTCTGCCTCGGCACTGTTTTCCAAGAAGCTCTATTATTATGGTGTAGTAGAGGGCGTCAGCCGCACCGTGGAAGGCAAGGTGGAGTCCATTCTGGTGACTGCGGAAGAGCAGGAGACCTATCAGATGATCGTTACCGACAGCACCGTCTGGCAGGACCATGACGAAAAGACCACCTCCGACCCCGCTACCCTTGCGGTAGGCGAGCAGATCTGCGTGGTGCACGACCCGGCTGTGATGATGTCGCTGCCGCCGCAGTCGGTGGCGTATACCGTCATCCGCAACTTCCCCGCAGGCACGGATCTGGAACAGGAAGCACGGGATGCCGCCTGCCCGGTGAAAAAGTTCTTCGCCGACACCCGCAAGGCCATTTCGGACTGGTTCTACCAGACCATGCCCATCTGAGCGTAACATTCCCTCTATAACGCAAAAAACTGCTGCCCCGTACCGGATGCCAAAGCGTCCGGGCAAAGGGGCAGCAGTTTTTTTATGCAAGGTTATGCGGCGCTTTGCGACAAAAGCGCTGTATACCGCTATTTATTTTCGGGGGGGGGTAACGCGGAAGCGCTTTACCACCTGTTCCAGTGCGCTGATGTCTACAGGCTTGGACAGATGTTCGTCCATGCCGGCTTCCTTGCTCTTTTGCATATCCTCAAGGAAGGCGTTGGCGGTCATGGCAAGGATGGGGATGGTGCGTCCCAGCGGGTTTTCGCCGCTGCGGATGCGGCGGGTGGCTTCCAAGCCGTCCATCACCGGCATCTGCACATCCATCAGGATCATGTCGTACTCGCCGGGCTTTACGCTGGCAAAGGCATCCACGATCTCCTGACCGTTGGGGCAGATGGTGCAGCTTGCGCCTTTTGTTTCCAGCAGCATTTGCAGAATCTCGGCGTTGATGGCGTTATCCTCGGCACAGAGGAACTTCATGCCGGACAGGGGAGAAGTGGTCTCTTCTTCCTCCGGGAGCGCCTGCGCCTGTTGCACCGTGTCCGCTTCGGTGTCAATGGGGAATTCCAGCACCACCTCAAAGCGGGTGCCCTTACCGGTGGCACTCTCTACGCTGATGGAGCCGCCCATCAGGTCTATGACGCTTTTGGTAATCGCCATACCCAGACCCGTGCCCTGCACCTTGTTGGTGCCGGAGCGCTCCTCGCGGGTAAAGGGGTCAAAAAGGGTCTTCTGGTAGGCCTCGCTCATGCCAATGCCGTCATCCTGCACCACAAAGCGGTATCGGGCGTAGTGCTCGTTCCGGGGCAGCTCTTCCACCTCCAAACGGATGTGCCCACCGGTGGGCGTATACTTGACCGCATTGGAGAGGATGTTCATCAGCACCTGATTCAGACGGTTGGGGTCGGCCAGCACGTTTTCGTGCTGCAGATTGGTGCTTACCGTAAAGGTCTGACTGCGCTGGCCTGCCTGCTGCCGGATGATGCTGTCCAGCTGGCTGATCTGCTGGGGCAGGTTCATCTTTTCCACATGCAGGGTGGTCTTGCCGCTCTCGATGCGGCTCATATCCAGAATATTGTTGATGATGCCCAGCAGCAGCTGACCGGAGCTTTCCAGCTTGCCCAGATGCTCGGCAAGCTTTTCCGGCTCGTGCAGCTCGTTTTTCATCAGGGCGGTGATGCCGATGATGGCGTTCATGGGGGTGCGGATATCGTGGCTCATGTTGGAAAGGAAGTCCGTCTTGGCTTTGCTGGCACGCTCGGCGGACTGTAACGCCTCGGCGGCAGCATCCTGCGCCCGCCGCATCTCGTCGTTGGCCTGCGTCAGCTGGACGTTATACTGCTCCAGACGGAGGTTCGTCTTTTTTTCAGCCTGCAGCTCCCGCTGCTGCTTTTCCCGCAAAAGGAACCAGCCAGCAATGACTGCCATGATCGAAAACACCGTTGCAAAGCCTACAATAACGGCCATGACGATATTGACCAGCTTCTGCGTATTCACGGCCACATATTCTGCTGGAACAAGGAACGCCAGCGTCCACTGGGCGTTTTCCATCTGCTTCAGGGCGTAGAAATACTCGGTCCCGTCCAGCACGGCGTTGGAATAACAGGAGCCTGTGCGGGCAAGCCGCTCCTTTGCTACTGCAAAGGAAGAACCGTGCAGATAGGACATCTGGGAGAGCACGGTGTATACGTTATGCCCCTTCAGCAGCTCAGTGTCATTGGCGTTGAACAGCTTGAAGCCGTTATTATCCAGCACATAGACACTGTTGTTATTTTCGTAGGCGTCGCAGCGGAAATAATCGTTCAGCTGGGTCATACTCTGGGCGATGCCAAAGTAGCGCAGGGTGATCTCTTTCTCTCCGCTTTGCAGTGTGATGGGGGTGGAGAGCTGTTCCAGAAACACCATCCGGGAGTCGTCCACGGTCAGCGAATTGGAAACATAGCTGACCCGCTGCGGCGCGTTTTCCAGATAGTTCATTTCCCGCAGCAGACCCGTGCGGCCATACTCGGTATAATAACGCCCGGCAGCATCCACGGCGATCAGTTCGATCTGTTTTTCATGGTAATTGGAAAGCTCCGACAGCTTTTTCAGATAGCGGTAGAGATCGGTATCAGTCTCCAGCGGGGTGTTGTACAAATAATTACACTGCACATCCACCTCGTCCCAGTGGTTGTCGATCACATCCTCCAGACTGTGGAACATCTGGTGGGTGACCTCTTCCATCTGGCTCAGACGCTCGTGGTAGACAAGGTTTTGGATGTAGGTCTGGCTCATGACAAAAAGGGTCAGGATCAACACGATGCTGACAAAGCTGAAGCCCACAAACAGCTTTTTATAGATTTTGTTGTTCACATCCAGTATCTCCTGTCCGTTTTATTCAACTCCATGCGGTGTCTGCCCGGCTGATGGTGGTGTAAGCACCAAAGAAGGTTTTTGCGGCATCCATGCCCACCACGCCGCTGTCTGTCACCGTTGCTTCGGCAGCCAGCCGGTCGCTCACACCGCAGATGGCAACCTGATAGGTCTTGCCCGCCTCCGGCTGCACCGGGCTTACCAGCACATAGGGGTAGCCCTTGCCGTTGCCGTAGGCATCGTAGCCCGTGGCCAGCAGGTCGTTGATCTGCTGCCCGGTCAGGGTAACGGTCTGGATGGTGCGGTTCCAGCCGGTGGGCAGGATCACCGAAAGGTCGTAATCCGTAATGCCCTTGGCGTACAGCTTGGCAGCTACGCCGTGATGGTTCTGATCGGTGGGGTTGCCGGGAATCCATGTGCTCAGCGACACCAGCGCAAGGTCGCTGCCGGTAGCCTGTGCAAAGCAGCGGCCCACCAGCATGGCGCAGTCCTCCTGCGAAAGCTCCTCCGTAACGGTAGTGATGGTATCCGGGGTGTTGTTCACCACACTATCCTGATCCTCGTCCAGCTGACGGATCACATCCTCCATGGTGGCATTGCCCTTCATGAAGTCCAGCATTTTAAGGCCGGTGGTCACGAAGGTGTTTTCCCAGCCGGAATAGATAAAGGGCGCGGTGTTGCCTGCGTTCAGGGTATCGGCGATGTCGGCATAGTAGGTGCCGTCTGCCTTTGCACCCTTGAAGGGCAACAGGCTGCTTTTCAGCGCCGTTGCGGGCTGCAGAGCGCTGGTGCCTGCAACGGTGGAAAGCACACGCATCACCTTGAGCGCATCTTCCAGCTTCTGGGGGTTCTGCTCCAGCTTTTTATTCAGACCGTAGAAGCGGTTCACATTCAGCACAAAAACGTTCTGGGTGCCGTCCTCGGAAAGATAGGGCATCAGGCCGAATTTATCGGCGTTGCCGTCTGCCTCCACAATGCCGTTGGTGTTTCCGATCAAAAACAGGGTATTCCCCTCGGCCATCCTCTGCAGGGTCACATTGTCGTCAAGAGCATCGCCGGAGTCGTTCAGCATCCCGATGTCCTTCCACTTTTTGACATACGCCATTGCCTGCATCATGCCGGGGGTGTTGCTGACGTTTGCCTTGCCGGAAAGATAATCCTTCTGCCACAGTCTGCCGTCCAGCGTGCCAAGGAAATCGGCATCTGCAATGTTGCACAGATACTGGAAACCGTAGCCCGGATACTGGATCTGCGGCAGGCAGAGATCGACCCCGGCTTCCTTGGCTTTTGCAGCCAGCACTTCCAGCTCAGCGAAAGAATTGGGCAGCTCCCAGCCGTATTTTTTCAGCAGGGTCTTGTTGTAGGTGATGCCGTAGCAGTTGTAGGTCGAGGGCAGCAGGTAGATGGCACCGTTGTCGAACACGTCCTGCAGACGGGACTCCACATAGTTATCCGTAAAATCGTAGCCGGAAAGGTCCAGCAGTTTGTCGGAGACCAGATCGATCTGGGGGTCGTAGTAGGTCAAGGTGCAGACGTCCGGCAGGTCGCCTGCCGCAAACATATTCTGCAAACAGGTGGTGGTGTTATCGCCGCTGTATGGCACGACCTCGATGTTCACTTCCGGGTAAACGCTGTGCACCTGCTCAATAAAGGCTTCTATCTCCTTATAAGGTGCCATAAAGGTGACGGCTTCGTGCGCATCTGCTGTTTTGCTTTCAGCCTTGCCGCCGCAGGCGGTCAGCGCTGCCGTGGCAGCTGCAACGCTGCAAGCCTGCAAAAAGGAGCGGCGGGAGATCTTTTTTATCATATAAATATACTTTCCTCACATTTTCGGAAGGCAGTACTGCGCAAGTGCAGGAGCGCAGTGCTACCTTAGCGATTCTTACACACCCCACAGGAACCCCTACGCTCGCGGCCTGTCCGCACAGGGCATACGCCGATTTTCCCATAAAATAACAATCATATTGTATCATTGTAACAAAAGTGTTTCAAGCTGTTTTTTGAAGGATTTTGCATGGAAAAGGGCGAACAACCGCGTGCTTTGCAGCTGCACGGCATAAAAATACCCCTGACACCAGGGAAGGATATCAGGGGGTATGGTATTCCGGGCACGCTGTTTTATTGCAGGGGCTCTTTTGCGCGCAGACGCCGAAAGGTGTCCTCTTTTACAAGCTCGATGACCACCGCTGTCAGGGGGATAAAGAAGATAATGCCGATGATGCCAAAAAGCTTTCCGCCGATCATGGCGGCAATAAGGGTGTATAGCGGCGAAAGCCCCACGGATTTTCCCACCACCCGGGGGTAGATGAACTGGTTTTCAATAAACTGTACGGCAAGGTAAACAATGAGGCAGCGCACGGCCAGAACGGGATCCACCAACAGCACGAGGAACACGCTGACCACGCAGGAGATCAGCGCTCCAACGTAGGGGATAATGGCGCAGATGGCGGTCAGCATTCCCACCAGGCTGCCGTAGGGGATCTTGAAAACGGAAAACGCAAGAGCCATGAGAACGCCAAGGATCACGGCCTCGCTGCATTGCCCTGTCAGAAAGTTTGCGAAGGATTGCCGGAACAGCCGGCAGAACTTCAGCAGCCAGGCGGAGTGGCGGGGCTTCAGGTAGGCACAGACCAATGTGCGGGCGTGGTGGCAGAGACTCTCTGAGCCAACGGACATATAAACAGAGATGATCAGGGCAAAGGATGCGGTCACCACGATATTTACCGTGGCAGATACGGCACCTACCGCATTGACCAGCACGGTATCGATGCTGTCGGTGACCCTGTGAAGCAGCTGCTCCCAGTCGATGCCCTCCAGCCAGCTCATCAACCACCCCATGTCGGCGTCCTGTGCGCTGAGATAGGCGGTCCAGCGGGGGATGTTTGCTTCGATCTGTACATAGAGGCTGTGAAAAGACTGCACCAGCTCCGGGATCAGCAATGTCAGCGCCAGCACCAACACCAGCACAACACCCAGCAGGGTGATGAAGAAGCTCAGGAGATGAAGCGCTTTATCCGAGGGCTGTTTTTTGGCCTTGCAGAACAGGCGTTTCAGCCGTTTTTCCAGCCCGGTCATGGGCACATTAATAAATAGTGCCAGAATGCCGCCTGCCAGAATGGGCAGTATCAGATCTACCAGCTGTGCAGCAAATGCCAGAACGGAAGAAAGCCGCAGCAGCGCAACAAAAAGCGTTACTCCTACAACGGTTATGAGCAGATATTGTTTTGTTTTTGGTTCCATGAAAAAATCCTTTCCCGGAGCTGATGGCTGAAATATGAAAAGAGAACGTCTGCGAACTCTTTTTTTGTATTGTAATCAGAAGCAGCTGGCTTGTCAAGAAGTCGGGAACTGCGGGGTTTTCTTTTTGGGCTGGGCGTGATATAATATGTAGGCCGTAATTCCGTGAAAAAACTAAAAATAAACGGGAATGTGTGAAAAAACGAAGGAACATAACAGAGAGTATCTTTGCTGCTTACATAAAGTTGAATGAAAATCAACTTGAGATAAAACTCCATAGTACAGTCTGTATAAAAATGACACAAAAAAAGCTGAAATTTCCTCTTGCTTTTTTTGAGATCTGTGCTATAATATTAAGGCAATCGTTTCCAAGGCCGCTCGCGGGGGTAGCCGATATTGAAGGTTGTGATGGGCACATACATTTATAATATGGCCCCAATAAGTCAGAACCAGAAATGAGGTGAAAAAGAATGAAACAGGGTATCCATCCGAACTACGTTGACTGCACCATCACTTGTGCTTGCGGCAACGTCATTAAGACTCGTTCTACCAAGCCCGAGATCCACGTCGAAGTTTGCTCCAAGTGCCATCCCTTCTACACTGGTAAGCAGAAGCTGGTTGACACCGGCGGACGTGTTGAGCGCTTCAACAAGCGTTTCG
>ERZ773245.2225-NODE-2225-length-11216-cov-2.842129_pt1 | contig 11216 bp, 9 predicted proteins | sample MGYA00580988_ERZ773245 | MGnify/ENA primary metagenome ERZ773245 (study PRJEB29015, sample SAMEA2737792) | human gut metagenome | biome: human gut; feature: human-associated habitat; material: faeces | place: China | collected 2012 ... | reverse complement strand
TAAATATATTGGATTTTAAATACTTGAAAAATGATAGGTATCACAATGCATATAGACTAAAAGAAATTGAAACAAATGAACAGCTTACAGATATAATGGAGATTCATTTCATTGAAATACCAAAGCTTAAAAAAGTTAAAAATTCACAAGAAATAACAGATATGCTAACAGCTTGGATAGAGTTTATAAATAATCCAGAAGGTGAAGTTATTGCTAATTTGGAGATGTCAAAAAAAGAAATAAGAGAAGCAAAAGAAGAACTAATTAGATTAAGTGCAAACTCTAGAGAGAGAAGTATTTATGAAAAAAGAAAAGAATCATTGCTAAATAAAACTAGTGCTATTATAAAAGCTACAGAAGAGGGAAGAGCTGAAGGAAGGGCTGAAGGAAGAGCTGAAGGCAGAGCTGAAGGCAGAGCTGAAGGAAGAGCTGAAGGAAGGGCTGAAGGAAGGGCTGAAGGAATAGAAGAAGGTAAGAAGAATGAAAAAATTAAAAATATAAAGAGCTTTTTACTTCTTGGTATTGATGTAGAAACTATAGCTAAAGGTACAGGAATATCTGTTGAAGAAGTAAAAAGGATAAAAGAAGAAACAAAAAATTACTAGATAAATTCAAATTAATTTTTTGTATTTTTATTAAAAAAATCTTAAAACTATTATTTAATAGTGGATAAATTTAAAAATTTATAGTAGCATAGTAATAAATTTTTAATAGGAGTGTTTTTTATGGTAAGAAATAAACTTAAGAATATGGCATTAAGTATTGCAGTACTTATGGGGCTTGGAATGGCTTCACCAGTATTTGCAAAATCAGACTATAATCCAGGTGACATATTAGCTCTAGGTTCTGACTTAACTGATGCACAAGAAGCAGCTTTAAGAAAGTATTTTAATGCGCCAGATGGCACAAATACTATATATGTAACAGATGAAGTAATCATAAAACAATTAGGTTTAGATCCAAATGATCCAGCTAATTATGCTGGTGGATGTTATTCAAGTGCATATGTAAAATTATTAGATGATAATAGTGGAATTAATGTAAAAGCTACTAATTTAACAGAAGTAACTGAAAGTATGTTGATGAATGCTTTAATTACTTCAGGAATAACAGCAGCAGATGTTAAGGTTTCTTCACCATTTAAAGTTACAGGAACTTCAGCTTTATCAGGAATACTTGCAGGTGTTGAAGAAGTTGGTGGCTTTGAAATTTCATTAAAGCAAAAGGAAACAGCGCAAAAGGAAATTGAAACGACTGTTAAAGTAGGAGATGAAATTGGTTCAGAAGAAGCTTCTACAATAATTAATGATATTAAAACCGAAGTAATTAAAGAGCAGCCAAAAACAGAAGAAGAAATTAAGAAGATAGTTGAAAATATTACAAATCAATATAATGTGAATATTAGTATTAATGCAAAAGATTCCATTGTAAACTTAATGAGTGATGTTAATGACTTAGGTTTAGATTACTCAGAATTAAAGAGTTCTTTAAAAGAAGCAAGTAATAAATTAAGCAATAATCTTAAGGAGTTAGGAATTAAGCTAAAGGAAGAAGGTTTCTTTGAAAAGATTAAAAACTGGTTTGTAGATTTGTGGGACAAGTTTATAAATTTATTTAGAAGCAATGATAATAATGAAGAAGAAAGTAAAGAAAATGCTCCTTTAGACTTTAATCAAGAACCAATAAAAGAGCAATCTGACGATGAAAATCAAAATTTAGAAGAAGAAATTAGACCAGTGGATGATACACAAATAGGAGACACAATAACAGAAGATTCAGTAAATGATGAAAATGTAAATGAGGATACAACAACTTCAGAAGAAAAACAAGTATCTGATGATACAAATACTAACTCATCAACAATGGATTCAGAAACAATTACAAATTAATTAAAAGCTGAAAGCTGGGAATTCTTAGCTTTCAGCTTTTTCTTTATAGTGTAAAATTACTTTAGTAATTTTACAAGGACTGCTTTTTGAGCATGTAGCCTATTTTCTGCTTCTTCAAAGATAGTATCAGCATGAGCTTCCAGTATTTCATTAGTGATTTCTTCACCTCTATGAGCAGGAAGGCAGTGAAGTACTATGGTATCTTCTTTAGCTAATGTCAAAAGCTTTTTATTTACTTGATAGCCATCAAAATCTATCCTTCTTTTATCACACTCTTCTTCTTGTCCCATGCTAGCCCAGACATCAGTTACAATGACATCAACATCTTTGACAGCTTCTTCTGGAGAAGTTGTCATAAAGAAAGAAACACCATTTTTATTTGCTAATTCATGGCCTTTATTTATATAGTAAGCAGGTGGCTTATAGTCAGAAGGATTAGCAATAAAAACATCCATTCCTAAAGTAAGACATGCTACTAAAAGAGAATTACACATGTTATTACCATCACCAATATATGCTACTTTTAAGCCATCAAGAATTAATTTTTTTTCTCTAATTGTCATTAAGTCAGCTAATACTTGGCATGGATGCTCATCATCAGTTAAGCCATTTATAATAGGAATTGAAGCTACTTTTGCAAGAGTTTCTACATCTTTTTGTGAAAATGTTCTTATCATAATACCATCTAAATATCTAGATAATACTCTTGCTGTATCTTGAATAGGCTCTCCACGACCAATTTGTAAATCTTTTGAGCTTAGAAATAGAGGATGACCTCCTAATTCATACATACCAACTTCAAAAGATACTCTTGTACGAGTAGAAGCTTTTTCAAAAATCATCCCTAAAGATTTCCCCTTAAGCAAATGATGTTCAATTCCATGTTTATTTTCATATTTTAATTGATCTGCCAGGTTTAAAATATCTAAGATTTCTTCTTTAGATAAATTATCCATACGTAATAAATCCTTTTTCATAAAAACCCCCTTAAATCAATTAACTTAGACATTTTAATAAAATGGCTAAGCCTTTTTTTATTTCGATTTCACTTATAGTAAGTGGTGGCAGAAGTCTCACTACATTTTTGCCAGCAGTTAGTATTAAAAGACCTTTTTCAAGAGCTTTCTTTTGTATTTCATCTGGAGGACAAGAGACTTCAATGCCAATCATAAGACCTAAGCCACGTATATTTTTAACTAAAGGCAGCTTTGATTTTGTAAGTGTTTGTCTTATAAATTTCCCCTTGGCTTGTACAGATGATAGTAATTCATCATTACAAATTTGATCTAAGACAGCCAATGCACCAGCGCATACCACTGGATTACCACCAAAAGTTGAACCATGATCGCCAGGTGTAAAAGTATTAGATAATTTTTCATTACAGAGTATAGCACCAATAGGTAGACCTCCGCCTAAGCCTTTAGCAAGTGTAATAATATCAGCTTCTACACCAAACTCCTGAAAGCAAAAGATATGACCTGTTCTACCTAGTCCACATTGAACTTCATCAAAAATGATTAAAACATCTTTTTCTTTACATACATTACATACTTCTTGTACAAAGTTATTATTTAATAAATTAACTCCGCCTTCTCCTTGAATTGCTTCCATTATAATAGCACATACATCATCAGTAAGCTTTTCTTTGAAATCTTCTATAGAATTAGGTGTTACGTAGTCATAGCCATCTGGAAATGGATCAAAGTATTTATGGAACTTATCTTGTCCAGTAGCTGTAAGGGTAGCTAAGGTTCTTCCATGGAAAGAATCTTTTAAAGAAAGAATTTTATTTCTTTTTCCACCATATTTCATATAGCTATATTTTTTTGCTAGTTTAAGGGCACCTTCATTTGCTTCTGCACCAGAGTTGGAAAAAAACACTTTACTCATTTTAGAGATTGTAGTTAATTTATTAGCTAATTCAACAGTAGGAGTGCTTAAAAAGATGTTTGAAAGATGAGCAAAAGAATTAAGCTGATTTAAAATAGCTTCATTTAATTTTTTATTGTTATAACCAACAGAGCTAACGCCAATTCCACTGGTAAAATCTATATATTTTTTATTGTTTTCATCAAATAAGCAAGAACCTTCCCCATGAGTAATTACTATAGGGAGAGGAGCATAAGTATGCATTAAACATTCATTAGCTTTTTCAAATAAATTCATTGAAAAACCCCCTTAATTAATTGATAATTTAAAAGATTTCTGTTCCAATTCCTTTTTCAGATAGTAGCTCAAGTAGTATAGCATGAGGAATTCTACCATCTATAATAACTGATTTTTTTACACCAAGGCGTACAGCTTCAACGCAGCAACTTATCTTAGGTAACATTCCGCCTTGAATTACTTTGTCTAAAGTAAGCTTAGGTATTTCATGAAGCCTTAAGGTGGAAATTAATGAAGAAGAGTCCTGAGGATTCATCAGTACTCCTGGAACATCTGTCAGTAAAAGAAGTTTTTCTGCCTTAAGAGCGGCAGCAACTTTAGAAGCACAAGTATCAGCATTGATGTTATAGCTATCTTTATGGTCATTATCAGTACCTATGGAAGCAACCACAGGAATGTAGCCTGCTTCAATGGCTAACTTTAAAGGGGCCGTATTCACATTAGTTATTTCACCAACATATCCTAAGTCCACATCGGAATTTATCTTTTTACAAGTAATAAGATCACCATCTATACCTGAAAATCCCAATGCTTTACCACCACAATGACCAAGAAGTTTCACAAGATCTTTGTTGACTTTTCCAGCAAGAACCATTTGAGCAACATCCATGGTATCTTTATCAGTATATCTTAGACCATTAATAAACTTACTTTTATGATTTATTTTCTTTAAAGTACCACTAATATCAGGACCACCACCATGAACAATGATGGGATTTATTCCTATACATTTCATTAAAACAATATCGTTGATGATAGTTTTGGTTAATTTATCATTAACCATTGCATTGCCACCATATTTTATCACCATGGTTTTACCATAGTAGGCTTGTATAAATGGTAAGGCTTGAATTAATATATTTGCATGTTCACTATGATTCAATCTAATTCACTTCCTAACTTCTATAATCGCCGTTAATTTTTACATAGTCATAAGTTAAATCACAGCCCCAGGCAGTAGCAGAGGCATTGCCAGAATGTAAATTAATATTTATTTTAACGGTATCCTTTAATAATATTTCTTTGGCTTTACCTTCATCAAATTCTACATAACAGCCATTTGCACATACTAGTATTGAATCTGTTTCACAAGCAAATTCAACAGTTACTAAATTAGGATTAAACTCAGTATTAGCATATCCTAAGGCACAAAGTACTCGGCCCCAGTTGGCATCGCTACCAAAAATAGCAGTCTTAACTAAGCTAGAGTTAATTACACTTTTAGCAAGAATTTCTGCCGATTTCTCATTCTTACAGCCAGAGACATTACATTCAATTAATTTGGTGGCACCTTCACCATCTTTGGCAATTTCCTTAGCTAAATGGATATTAAGGGTATTTAATGCTTCAAGAAAAGTATAGTAGTTATGGTCTTTTTCATTTATGTTATCATTATTAGCTAAGCCATTAGCTAGTATCACAACCATATCATTAGTACTGGAATCGCCATCAACACTTACTCTGTTATAGGATATATCAACAGAAGATTTTAAGGCTTCTTTTAAAAGTTTTGCATCAATATTTAAGTCTGTAGTTATAAAAGAAAGCATGGTAGCCATATTAGGATGAATCATACCAGAACCTTTGGCCATGGCACCTATAACTACAGGAGTACCGTTAATTTGGAATTCAATGGATATTTCCTTCGTAGCTGTATCAGTAGTAATTATTGCTTCAGCAGCAGAGTGTCCCCCATAACTATTAAGCTGAGCTATAGCTATAGGGATACCATCTTTAATAGCATCAATGTTTAAGGGAACTCCTATTACCCCAGTAGAAGCAACTAAAACATTATCAGCTTTTATATTTAAGGCTTTTCCACAAAGAGAAGCCATTTTTTTAGCTTTTTCTAAACCATCATCACCTGTGCAAGTATTGGCATTACCACTATTAATTATGATAGCTTGCGCACATTTATTGCTTAAATGCTCCTTGGTGATAAGCAGTGGAGCACCTTTAACTTTATTTTTTGTATAAACGCCACATGCAGTAGCTGGAACGTCCGAATAAATAATAGCTAAATCTTTTTTTAAGGAACTTTTTTTTATGCCACAATGAACTCCAGCAGCCTTAAACCCATTTGGTGCAGTAACACCATTATTTATATTAATTTTAATTTCAATAACCTCCTTAAAAATTAAAATGGAGGGCTTATCATATTTAGCCCGCAATTTTCATTTAGTCCGAGAATTAAGTTTAGGTTTTGTATAGCTTGTCCTGCTGCACCTTTAATCATATTATCTATGGTGCTGACAATTATTAATTTATCTTTTCTATAGTTTTCATGTAATGAGATTTGACAATTATTAGAGTACTTGACGTTTTTAATTTCTGCTGTAGTATTTAAAGGTAATACTTGAAGGAATTTTTCATTTTTATAAAACTCATCATATATTTGATGTATTGATTTAAGTGATAGATTATTTTTTGTTTCGCAATAAATTGTTGAAAGAATACCTCTATTTATTGGTAGAAGATGAGGAGTAAAGGTTACTTCTATAGATTCGCCAGCAATAGATGAGAGTGTTTGTTCAATTTCAGGAGTATGCCTATGACAGCCTATGTTGTAAGGGACAAAGTTTTCATTTAATTCAGGGTAGTGACTTTTAAGAGAAAGTCCACGCCCAGCACCAGTAGCACCAGATTTGGAATCAATAATTATATTGTTTGTTTTAATTAATGAATTTTTTAGTAAAGGCATTAATGCTAAAGCAATGCTTGTTGGATAACAGCCAGGGTTAGCAATAATACTACAATTTTTAATTTTTTTACGGTTTAATTCAGGAAGTCCATAAACGCTAAGCTTATGTAAATCACTATTTATAAAATTTTTACCATACCATTGTTGATAATCTTTTTCAGAATCAAGTCTAAAATCTGCACCTAAATCGATGATTTTCTTTTTTCTTTCTAAGGCTTTTAGAGCAAATTTTTCGCTAAGTCCATGAGGAAGAGCAGTGAATATTACATCACATTTCTCAATAACATTCTCAGGATTTTCGCAAATTAAATTGATTTTATTAATAAGAATTTTATAGATGGAAGCTATTTCTTCACCTTTAAAAGATGAAGACGAAATAGCTTCAACAGTAACCAAAGGATGGGTTAAAAGTAGCCTTAAAAGCTCTATGCCCACATAGCCTGTAGCACCAATAATTCCTACTTTAGACATTTTAGCACCTCCAATTTTTCACCTATGAAGTTTTCTAAAAGGGAAATTTGATTTTGCACTGATGAGGAGCTAGGGCCTCCCATAACGCTTCTTCCTTCTACACAAGTTATTAAATCTATGGCTTTATATACATCTTCTTCAAAGAAAGGAGAAAATGATTTAAATTCACCTAAAGTTAAATCGTAAATAGTCTTATTTTCGTCTATGCAATATAAAACGATTTTACCAACTATTTCATGAGCATTTCTAAAGGCTTCACCTTTTTTTACTAGGTAATCAGCAACATCAGTGGCATTGGTAAATCCACCAGAAGCAGCTTTATTCATTACATCCTTTTTTATTTTCATGGTATCAAGCATTCCAGTAAAGGTTTGGATTGATAGTAGTACAGTATCAAGTCCATCAAATAAAGATTCTTTATCTTCCTGCATATCTTTGTTATAAGCTAAAGGAATTCCTTTCATTACAGTTAAAAGCGTCATTAAGTCACCATAAACACGGCCTGTCTTACCACGAACTAATTCTGCTACATCAGGATTTTTCTTTTGAGGCATTATGCTACTACCAGTACTATAAGCATCATCTAATTCAACAAAGTTAAATTCATCTGTACACCAAAGGATCACTTCTTCTGAAAAACGTGAAAGATGCATCATTATAAGTGAAAGGGCAGATAATGCTTCAATGGCGTAATCTCTATCTGAAACGGAATCAATACTATTTATTGTAGGATTATTAAAGCCAAGTTCATTACTGACAAAATTTCTATCTATAGGATAAGTAGAAGTGGCCAATGCACCGCTACCTAAAGGCATTTCATTCATTCTATCATAGCAGTCTACAAGTCTGCCGTAGTCTCTTTTAAGCATTTCAGCATAAGCCATTATGTGATGAGCAAAAGTAATTGGCTGTGCTTTTTGCATATGAGTATAGCCAGGCATTATGGTATTTATATTTTCCTTTGCTTTATTTAAAATTACAGTTTGTAAATTTAATACCTGGTTGGCTACCACTATTAAATATTTTTTTACATATAATTTAGTGTCTAAAGCCACCTGATCATTACGACTTCTGCCAGTATGAAGTTTTTTTCCTTCATCACCAATATAATATGTTAGAGTACTTTCAATAAAACTATGGATATCTTCTGAAGCATTATCTATATCAATAACTCCGTTTTCTATTCTTTTTAATATTTCATTTAATCCATTCACTATTTTTTCACTGTCCTTTGATGATATTATTCCTTGTCTGCCAAGCATTTTTACGTGAGCAAGGCTTCCTATAATATCTTCCTTATACATACGAGAATCAATAGAGATTGAGGCATTAAAGGTATTTACTAATTCATTAACGCCAGATTTAAATCTTCCTCCCCAAAGCTTCATGGTTATTGATCCTGTTTCTTAATTGCTGAATGCACTTTTGAATTTACTATTGTAGGAAGACCAAAAAGATTTATAAATCCTTCAGCATCTTTTTGATTATAGACACCATCTTTACCAAAAGTAGCATATTCTTCGCTATATAAGGAATAAGGAGAAGTCATACCAGCATTTACGATATTACCTTTATATAATTTTAATTTAATTTCACCAGTGACAGTTTCCTGTGTTTTATTGACAAAGGCAGATAAGGCTTCTCTAAGAGGAGAGAACCATTGGCCATTATATACTAAGTCAGCAAATTTTAAGGCAATGATTTCTTTATAGTGGGCAGTTTCTTTATCTAAGCATAATTCTTCTAAGTCTTTATGAGCTTTATAAAGTATAGTTCCACCAGGAGTTTCATAGATACCACGAGATTTCATCCCTACAAGTCTATTTTCTACCATATCAATGATACCAATAGCATTCTTTCCACCAATCTCATTTAATTTTTCCATTAATGCAACACCAGAAAGTTTTTCACCGTTTAAGGCAATAGCAATACCTTTTTCAAAAGTTAAGCTTATATAAGTAGCTTCATCAGGTGCATTTTCTAAAGTGTTAGAAAGTTCAAGAATCTTATGATATTTTGGCTCATTTTCAGGATATTCAAGATCAAGACCTTCATGGCTTAAGTGCCAAAGGTTTTTATCCTTACTGTAGTTTGTTTCATAAGTAATTTTTAGCGGAATCTTATGCTCTTCAGCATATTTAATTTCTTCCTCTCTAGATTTTATGTCCCAAATTCTCCAGGGAGCAATAATGTCCATATCAGGAGCAAAGTGCTTTATAGCAATTTCAAAACGTACTTGGTCGTTACCTTTTCCAGTACAACCATGACAAATAGCATCAGCACCTTCATTAAGAGCAATTTCTACTAATCTTTTTCCAATGATAGGTCTTGCAAAAGAAGTTCCAAGTAAATATTTTCCTTCATAAATAGCACCAGATTGAATAGTGGGGAATATATAATCTTCCACAAATTCTTTAGTTAAATCTTCAATATAAATTTTAGATGCCCCAGAAGATAAGGCTTTTTCTTTTAAGCCTTCAAGTTCATCTTTTTGCCCCACATTTCCAACAACAGCAATAACTTCACAGCCATAATTTTCTTTTAACCAAGAGATAATTATAGATGTATCTAATCCTCCAGAATAAGCTAGTACAACTTTATTGTATTTTTTCATAGATATAGCCCCCTTTATATACCAAACCAGATATTTCTTATTTTAAAATTAATTTCCAAATACTTATATATATGATTATATTCCGAGGTGAATAAATATGCAACGATTATTTTTAAAAATGCATAAAAACTTTATATTTAGCTTTAAAATGCATAAAAACTTAATATGAATGTATAAAATATGTAGTGATAAAATAAAAATAGCATGAAGTAGTATATTTAAAAGTTTTAAAAAAATATACTACTTTATGCTATTAATAAATGACAACAGTACGACAAATATTTTTAAAAGAAAGAGTAGAGCCATTTTTACAAGTTACATAAAGGGTTAATGGAAGGCTTCCTCTAAAATCACTTGGAATATCCTTAGGGGATATTGAAACTGTATAGTGTGATTCATTAGAAGAAGTTGAGTTTTTATTTAAAGCTATATCTGCCAAGAACTCTTTATCATAGCCATCTATTTCTACCCATACCCTAACAGGTTGGAAATCAGAAAGTTCATAAGTATTGAAAATATTTATACCAATGGATGCACTATCATCAGAAGAATCAATCTTTTGATCAAATACTTCTGCTTTTAAAGGATAGTAGTCAGTACTTATTATATGTTCAATTTCATTTGCTCTAGAATTAGTACCTTCTGTAATAATTCTATATTGATAATTTTTGCTATAATTGAATGATAAATCAGCACTATAACATAAGGTTGAATTTTCATTTAAAGATATCTTAGTCCAATTAGATGGATTTTCCTCATCAGCATAAATTATGTATGGAATTTCTCCATTTTGTAATTCTTTAAAATATACATTAAAAGAAAGTGTATATGTATCATCAGTAAAAACAGATGATAAAAGACTTATATCCAATGAAGAAACAAAAGAAGCTTTCTTGGATATTTCAGATGGTAAAGAATCAATTTTATTTTCTAAAGAATTTAATTCATTCTTTATTTCTGATATTAAGCTTGAATTTGAATTTATATAATTACTTAATTCCATGGTTTTATTAATGAGAAATAAGTTTAAAATAATATTTGTACCTAATAAAAGGTAAGATATTTTGATTTTTTTCATTGCCATTCCCCTTTTTTTATTTAATTCCATAACGACTTTCATTATACACTAAACAAGAAAAAGATGGTAATATATAATATAATTAACAAAAATTAAAATATATTTTTTAAATCAGGTACTTGAAGGTCTTTTATATGCTGTGCTGCAAATTTTAATAGATGCAGAGAAGCAGAAGCTTCAGACATATCATCTTCTTCAATATATACGGTAAGCTTTAAAGCTTCATTTAATAACACATCATAATCAAGATGATTAATATAAATTGAAGGAATAACAGCTTCTTCATCAAGACGGCTA
>ERZ773245.2217-NODE-2217-length-11256-cov-3.508347_pt1 | contig 11256 bp, 10 predicted proteins | sample MGYA00580988_ERZ773245 | MGnify/ENA primary metagenome ERZ773245 (study PRJEB29015, sample SAMEA2737792) | human gut metagenome | biome: human gut; feature: human-associated habitat; material: faeces | place: China | collected 2012 ... | reverse complement strand
GGCCAGCTCGTCTTTGCCGAGGTCAAGACTCGGGCGGGCCGCATGTTGGATGCCCCGGCCGCGGCCGTGGATGCCCGCAAACAGCGCCGCCTGATTTTGGCGGCCCAATACTACCTGCAGCACAGCCCTTATGCAGACGCCAGCATCCGCTTTGACGTGGTGGAAGTTCCCCCCGCAGGCGATGCCTGGCAGATCCATTGTATCCCGGATGCGTTCCAATGCTAAGGCGGCAATGCCCCAAAGCTGGAATATAGAGGTTTTATAAAGGTCTAAAAAATAGGAGGGTTTTCGATATGCAGTTTCAGAGTACCAGAGATTCCGCACTCCGTGTTTCTTCGTCCGAGGCGATCGTGCGCGGTTTGGCACCCAAAAGCGGCCTGTTTGTGCCGGAATCCTTCCCCAAAGCAGATTTGGAAAACTGGAAGTCCCTGCCGTACCCGGCCCTGGCCGAACAGGTACTCAAAGGCTTCCTGACTGATTACAGCGCCGACTTCCTGCACAGTGCCACTGCCGCCACCTACGGTGAGGCGTTCGGCGGCAAGGCAGGCGAGACCGTCAAGGTCAGCGACGGCGTCTACGCGCTGGAACTGTGGCATGGCCCCACCTGCGCGTTCAAGGATTACGCTCTGCAGCTGATGCCCAAACTGCTGGTCGAAGCCAAAAAGAACCTGGGCCGCACCGAAACGACCCGCATTCTGGTGGCAACCTCCGGCGATACCGGCAAGGCTGCACTGGCTGGTTATGCAGGCCTGCCGGGCATTGAGATCGAAGTGTTCTATCCCGATGCCGGTACCAGCGAAATCCAACGCCTGCAGATGGCCACCCAGGCAGGAGATAACGTATCCGTCTATGCCGTGAACGGCAACTTTGACGATGCCCAGACCGGCGTGAAACGCGTGTTTGGCGATGCTTCGGTTGCTGAAGAACTGGAAAAGCGCAATATCTGCCTGTCCAGCGCAAACTCCATCAACTGGGGTCGCCTGGTGCCGCAGATCGTGTACTACTTCTATGCCTACTTCCGCCTGGTGGAGCAGGGCAATGTTGCCTGGGAACAGCCGGTGGACTTCTGCGTACCGACCGGAAACTTTGGCGATATCCTGGCCGGTTATTATGCCAAGCAGATGGGCCTGCCTGTGGGCAAGTTGGTTTGCGCTTCCAACAAGAATAACGTCCTGACCGACTTCATCAAGACCGGTACCTATGATGCCCGCCGCACCTTCTACAAGACGACTTCGCCGTCCATGGATATCCTGATCTCCAGCAACCTGGAGCGTCTTCTGTACCATGTCAGCGGCAGCAGCGCCAAAGTGGCAGGCTGGATGGCTGACCTGGCAAAGACCGGTATGTACACCGTCGATGCCGAGACCCTGGCCCGCATTCAGGCATCTTTTGCCTGCGGCTGTGCTGATGATACAGCTGGCGCTGCAGAGATCAATGCCCGCTTTGAGCAGGACAATTATCTCTGCGATACCCACACCGCCGTTGCGTTCTGCGTAGCTGAGACGGTGCGCAGCGCGGCGCCTATGGTGGTGCTTTCCACCGCCAGCCCGTACAAGTTCCCGCGCGATGTGCTGGCCGCGCTGGGTGAAACTGCCCCGGAAAGCGACTTTGCCGCCATGGCTGCTCTGAATGTCAAAACCGGCTGCCCGGTTCCGGCTTCCCTCAGCGTACTGAACACCCTGCCGGTGCGGTTCAATATCGTCATTGAGCCTGCCGCCATCCGGGATGCCGCGCTGAAATAAGCGGCATTAGGGGCGTGCATTACACGCATTAAGTAAGCACTGCCAGGCCCGCAAACGCAGCCCGGCAGCCGCCGGTAAACTGTGGTTATACTTCGCTGAAGGTTTCGCACATTGTTTCTGTGCCGTTGTTGGCGCGGTGGTTCACGTGAATCTCATGCGCTGTGCAGCAGCAGGAGCCGTTGTTGTACACACAGTTTTCTACATCACAGCAAATTCCGTTGATTACGTTTTCTTCCATCATGGTGCTTCTCCTTTCTTGGTAAGGCACAAAAGCGTTTGCTTTTGCGTGCTCTATCAGTATGGGCAGAATACACCAGAATATACTGCCGGGGGTGCATATGGCAATTTTTGTGGTTGGTGATCTTCACCTTTCTCTCGGCGGGGATAAGCCGATGGATGTTTTTGAAGGCTGGGAAGGCTATCTGCCCAAGTTGGAAGCAAACTGGCGCACGCTGATCTTCCCACAGGATACAGTCATTCTGGCGGGGGATACCAGCTGGGCCATGAAGCTGGAGGACACCAAAACCGACTTTGCGTTTATCCAAAACCTGCCGGGTCAAAAATGGCTGCTGAAAGGCAACCATGATTATTGGTGGACGACCGCCCGCAAGATGGAGCGCTACCTGACAGAAAACGGCTTTGATACCATGCACATCCTGCATAACAATGCCTGCATGGTGGGGGATTATGCCTTGTGCGGCACCCGCGGCTGGCCGTTTGACGATACCAACGCCCAAGATGCCAAGATCATGGCGCGCGAAGCCGGCCGCCTGCGCATGTCGCTGCAGGCAGGGGGGGGCGCACAGAAAATTGCATTTCTGCATTACCCGCCAGTTTATCCCGGCGGATGCGCACAGCCGTTGGTGGATATCCTGCATGAGTTTGGCGTGCAGCAATGTTATTACGGCCACCTGCACGGAAAGTCCATCCGCGGGGCTATTCAGCGCGAAGTGGATGGTATCCGCTACAAGCTGGTTTCGGCGGACGGTTTGCATTTTTGCCCTTATAAAATCTGTGATTAAAGCATTTGTTTGCAGCTTTTTTCAATTTTTTTGCCTGTAAGGGGAATTTTATTTCAAAATGGGCTGGTATTCTTTGCCGGTACATGATATAATACATTGTATTTCTATGTTTGGAGGATTTTCAAATGAATCTGATTTCCTGTGAAAAGCTCGAAAAGAGCATGGTAGAATTGCAGTTCTCTATCGACGCTGAGACCTTCAAGGCCGCTGTGAACAATGCGTTCAAGCGCGAAGGCAAAAAATATGCCATTCCCGGCTTCCGCAAGGGCAAGGCTCCCCGTCATATGATCGAGAAGATGTACGGTTCTGACATTTTCCATTATGACGCTGTCAATGATCTGTTCCCGGAGGCTTATGAGGCCGCTGTGAAGGAAGCAAAGATCGATGTTGTCGGCCGCCCTGATCCCGAGGTCGTTTCCATGTCTGAGGCTGACGGCGTTGTGCTGAAGGTCAAGGTTGCTGTCAAGCCCGAAGTTGAACTGGGCGAGTATGCCGGTTTAACTGTGACCAAAGAAGCCAAGAATGTCAACGAGGCAGATGTTGACGCCGAAGTGAAGCGCATGCAGGACCGCAACGGCCGTCTGCTGACCCGTGAGGGCGCTGCTGAGAATGGTGATACCGTTGATATCGACTTTGAGGGCTTTGTTGATGGCAAGGCTTTTGAGGGCGGCAAGGCAGAGCATTACTCTCTGGTTCTGGGCTCCGGCTCCTTCATCCCCGGTTTCGAGGATCAGGTTGTTGGCCATTCCGCTGGCGAAGAGTTCGACGTCAACGTCAAGTTCCCCGAGGAATACGGCGCTGCCGAGCTGGCTGGCAAGGATGCAACCTTCAAGATCAAGCTGCATGAAGTCAAGTACAAGGAGCTGCCCGCTCTGGATGATGACTTTGCAAAGGACGTCAGCGAGTACGACACCCTGGACGAGCTGAAGGATTCCATCCGCAACAACATCAAGACCAACCTGGACAAGCAGGCTGAGCAGAAGGTCGAGAACGATCTGATGGATCAGGTTATCGCCAACATGAAGGCTGATATTCCTGACGCCATGGTTGACAGCCGCATCGACGAGCTGGTTCAGGACTTCGAGTACCGCATTTCTCAGCAGGGCCTGAAGCTGGCTGACTACCTGAAGTATATGGGCATGAACATCGAGCAGTTCCGTGCACAGTTCAAGGAGCAGGCTGACAAGCAGGTCAAGATGCGCCTGGCAATGGAAGCTATCGTTGCCAAGGAGGGCATCACCGCTTCTGACGAGGAGTTCGAGGAAGAAGTTAAGCGCATTGCTGACGCTTACAAGATGGAAGCCGACAAGGTTAAGAGCATTGTGGACGCCGCTGCTGTTAAGGCTGACCTGGCAATCAATAAGGCAATCGACTTTGTTAAGGAAAAGGCTAACGTTGTGACCGCTGAGCCCAAAGAAGAGGAAAAGCAGGACTAATCCATAGCCCTGGCTTTGCCCGATAGCAAGATTGTATAAAAGCCGATACAGCGTGCTTTGCCGTTGTATCGGCTCTTATCGAATCATGGAGATTTGTTCTCCGCTCTCCGGGCTGTAACAGCCCGGAACCATTACCATTGTTTTAAGGAGGGAACCGAATGAGCCTGGTACCTTATGTTGTTGAGCAGACTGCGCGCGGTGAGCGCAGCTATGATATTTTCTCCCGCCTGTTGAACGACCGTATTATCGTTCTGAGCGAGGATGTCAACCCCAATTCCGCGAGCGTGATCATTGCACAGCTGTTGTATCTGGAAGGGCAGGACCCCGAAAAAGATATCAGCTTCTACATCAACAGCCCTGGCGGTTCCATTACCGACGGTATGGCCATCCACGATACCATGCAGTATATCAAGTGCGATGTTTCCACCATCTGCGTGGGCATGGCTGCTTCCATGGGTGCATTTTTGCTGGCCAGCGGCACCAAGGGTAAGCGTTTTGCCCTGCCGAATTCTGAGATCCTGATCCATCAGCCGCTGATTTCCGGCGGCCAGGGCGGTGGCCTTTCCGGCCAGGCAAGCGACATCCAGATCCATGCCAACCACCTTGTGCAGATCAAGAAAAAGATGAACCGCATGCTCAGCGAGTATACCGGCCAGCCTCTTGAGGTTGTGGAGAAAGATACTGACCGCGATAACTACCTGACCGCAGAGGAAGCCAAGGCCTATGGCCTGATCGATGAGATCATTGTAAAACACTAAAACCGGGGGAATTAGGAAATGGCAAATTCGATTTCCGGCAAGGACGGAAAACGTGAAATGATTTGCAGCTTTTGCGGCCGTTCCCAAAGCCAGGTGGATCAGCTTATCATCGGCCCCGGCGTAAACATCTGCAAAGATTGCATTGATATGTGCTACAGTGCCCTGTATAAAGATGGCAACGTACCCGAACCGCCGCGCGCAACGCCGGAACGCCGTGCTGCGGCTTCTCGCGGGCATTCCGGCGTTGACCCTTTGGCGGATGTCAACATCATGACGCCTGCTGAGATCAAAGCTGGCCTTGACCAGTATGTCATTGGTCAGGACGATGCCAAGCGCGTGCTGGCAGTTTCTGTCTACAATCATTATAAGCGCATTCTTTCCGGGCAGGAAAGCCATGTAGAGCTGCAAAAGTCCAACGTACTGATGCTTGGCCCGTCCGGTACCGGCAAAACCCTGCTGGCCCAGACGCTTGCCAAAATGCTGAACGTTCCGTTTGCGATTGCGGACGCCACCACCCTGACCGAAGCCGGTTACGTTGGCGAGGACGTTGAAAACATTCTGCTCAAGCTGATTCAGGCTGCGGACTTTGATATTCCCAAAGCCGAAGTTGGTATTATCTATGTGGACGAGATTGATAAGATCACCCGCAAGAGCGAGAACCCATCCATCACCCGCGATGTTGGCGGAGAGGGCGTGCAGCAGGCATTGCTGAAAATTCTGGAAGGCACTGTTAGCAATGTGCCGCCCAACGGCGGCCGCAAACATCCGCAGCAGGAATTCATCCAGATCAACACCAAGAACATCCTGTTCATCTGCGGCGGTGCCTTTGACGGCCTGGAAAAGCTGATCCAGACCCGTACCGACAAGAGCACCCTCGGCTTTGGTAGCCAGCTGCGCACCAACCTGGACAGCGAGGAAACCCGTCAAAAGCTGCTGCGCAAAGTGGAACCGGACGATCTGGTCAAGTTTGGCCTGATTCCGGAGCTGATCGGTCGTCTGCCGGTTGTGACGGTGCTGGACCCGCTGGACGAGGAATCTTTGATCCGTGTTCTGACCGAGCCGAAAAACAGCATTGTGCGCCAGTACAAAGAGTTGCTGGCTATGGACAGCGCTGAACTGTCCTTTACGGATGCTGCCCTGCGTGCTATCGCCCAAAAGACCATTGCACGCAAGAGCGGCGCCCGCGGCCTGCGGAGCGTGGTGGAGGATATCCTGATCCCCATCATGTACGAAATTCCGTCTGACCCCACTATTACCCGTGTTACCATTGATGCGGACACAGTGAATGGCGGCCGGCCGCACCTGGAATATGGTGCCGTGCGCAAGCGCTATAAAAATAAGGCAATCATCAAGCAGTAAATAACTCAATCAAAGCAGCAGCCCCTGCCGCTGTAGAATGTAATTGTTCTACGGCGGCAGGGGTTTTATTGTTTTGTATGTTGATCAATGTGTAAAACTGATGCCGGTCATTTCGGGGTTGCGGCTCTGCAGCCTTCCTTTATAGCGAGCGGTGTCAAGGTCGCATAAATAGGGTGTTTTCAAAAAAACATGCTGCGTTTCCTCATTTGGCGCACCCTTCGTCCGCTGGCAGCCGCTATCAATGGCATCCGGCAGGGGAGCACTCTCCTATACCATTTCAATCCGCACAATGTTACCACGCGCAAGAGTTTGAAGAAACTAACAGAAGCAGTTTTGTTATAAGAAATAAAGCCGGAATTGTCAAAACCTACACGGTACACCTGTTATTGCTTTATCTTATTCAGGCACTTTAAGGCACGAAACAACACCTTTAGGCTAAAGGGCTGAACCGTACTATTTCACGCTGCTTTCCCAATAAAAATTCCCCCGATGCAAAAGGGTTATCTTCTGCATCGGGGGAATGCGATTTATGGTTTGATTTTACTCAATCACAAGCAGCAGGCTCATTTTGAACTTGCCTTGCGGGGTAACGCTGTGCAGGCCGTTTTTGTCAAAGCGGAAACTTTCGCCTGCGTTCAGCTCGTAATCCTGACCCTCATAGTCAATGATTGCTTTGCCTTCCAGTGCGGTCAGGATGGCGTTGCCGGGGGCGCGGTGTGGGGGCAGGCTGGTGCCCGCATCGAATGCCATCAGCACAAACTTCATGTTGTCTGCGTGGACAAGGTCAACATTGGCAATGCTGCCCTCTTCGTAAGAAATCAGGTCTTTCAGGGCTGTGGGCTGGCCAGCTTTGATGATGTTGTTCATGATAGTATTCTCCTTTTTCAAAATAATTTCAGTATAGATCATACCGATATCCGTGCTGGTTCCACACAGTGTTTTGGGCGGAACAGCCAGAAAATCATCCCCCGCAAAGGGAACTGCCCGGCCATCTTCGCCTAAGATAAAGCGGCCGTTGCCCATAGCACCCACATACAGGGTCGTACAGTCATAGCTTTCCGGCGTAATGGTAGTACCCGCCCCAAGGGAAAACCAGGTGACCGGCACCTCTTTGCCAAGGTTTGCCGGGCGGGAGACTGTCATACAATCACGGATGGGGCGCATTTGCGCAATGGTAAAAGGTTGGTGTTCCATGCGGTATACCTCACAGTGAGATTCGTAGGCTAAAGCATCGACATTTCTATTGGCCGCCTGTTCAAAATGGATTCCTGCAGGTTCCCGCAAAATCACATTTCCCCGGCACAAGCTGGATGCCCTGCAAAATGCAGGCGGGCTGCGGCGTTTTTACTTCAGCGTTGTGGGGCGGTCCAGATAAATCACTTTGTTGTCAGAAATAAAAGTCTGGAAGTTATACAGGATTAAGATTTGGTCATAGCCCTCTTTTTCAATCGTGGAATCTAACCCATAGGCCAGCCCGCGGAAATCCACCACGCCAATTTTCGCATAATTTGCCGTCAGGTAGGGGATAAAGCTGTTGGCATAGCTGTCCTTTACCACCAGAATGCTGCCCGTCCCGTTGCCCTCAATCACCGAATAACCGTTGTTGCCATCCAAAAAAGCTCCATACTTGTCACGAGTATCCAGCTTGGCAAGGTTCATCAGGCCCTCGGTTTTCACCGGTTCATAATCTGCTTCGCCGTTTACTTTATAAACCGTCATCTGGTTGGGCAGATCATAATAGCTGAAACTGTCCGCCTGTGCATTCCAGCGCCGCGTAGCAGAATAATGCGTGCCGTAAAAATCGGGGACGGTAATTTTGGTATAGACATTGCAGTCAAACGGCGTCAGGTTTTTCAGCGTGCAGAACTGCTGGTAAGCGCGGTAAGCACCATCCGGTGTCCAGTGGTGGTCGGTCTTAAAGTACAGATGCTGATCCTTATTGGCGCGGTAATCGTCGCGCATATCGATCACATCCGCCCCGCTGGCCTGCACTTGGGCAAAAATGTCATCCAGCATGGCATCTTCGTCCACCATGGGGGCATTGGCCGGCAGCATTTCCGGGTAGATATCGCTGGCCGAAGGTGCCAGCAAAAAAGTGACCCGGCCGGGGTAGCGCTGGGCAAAGTTTGTGACGGCACTGATATTTTTCCCCAGCTGCTTCTCAGTATCCGTACTGACGGTAAACAGCTTGGTGAACATCCAGCCATCTTTGCCGTTTAGGATGCCGCTTTCCTCCGTTTTGCCAAACGCGAGGGCATTGACGGCGCTTTCCAGGTTGATCCACCCATCGCGCAGGGCAACCTGATCCTGCAGATAGGTGGAAAAATCATCCTGCCATTTGCCGTTCAGCAAAGTTTTTACGCTGAACACTGGCATTTGCGCCAGTTTGCGGTTTTCCAGCTCCGAGTTCTCGCGCTTGGGCCAGAACAGGTTGACCAGTGCAAACCCGCACAGCAAGGCGGCAAAAACAATCAGGGAAGCTGGCAGCAGATGACGGTCGGATCTGCGGTGAACATATTTTTCCATAAAGCCATCCCTCCCCTTAAAAGTTTGCATACAGTGCGGTGGAACCCGTTGCTGCTACCACATACGCCGTGCACAGAACAAAGCAGACGCCGCAAAGCGCTGCCCGTAGCGGGGCTTTGCCTTTGCACCACTGCCAGAACCGCCCCGGCAGTTGGGTGGAGCAAACGCAGCACACAACCAGCAGAACCGCATAATTGCGCAGGAAATACAGCGCCGAAACGCCGCCCTGCGGGATGAACAATCGGCTGAGCAGCAGCCCCAGCGGTGCACCGGGGGCGTTGCAGGTGAACAGCCCCCAGCCCAGTACCACCAGAAACAATGTGTAAATGTGCGGCCAGACCTTGCCTTTTTTCAGGTACTTCATCAAAAAGTTCTTTTCGATGACAAGCAGTACGAAATAGTAAAGGCCCCAGCAGATAAAGTTCCAGTTCGCACCATGCCAGATGCCGGTCAGCGCCCAGACGGCCAGCATGTTCAGCATCTGGCGCCCGGCACTGCAGCGGTTGCCGCCCAGCGGGATATAAATGTAATCCCGGAACCAGCCGGAAAGGCTGATGTGCCACCGCCGCCAGAATTCGGTAATACTGCCTGAAATGTACGGCAGGTTAAAGTTCGCCGGGCATTCAAAGCCCATCATCAGGCTCAGGCCGTTGCTCATCTCCGAGTAACCCGCAAAGTCAAAGTACAGCTGCAAAGAGTACGCAATAATGCCCAGCCATGCCAGCGGCAGGGAAGCGTTCGCCAGCCCAATGCCGCCCATTCCGATGATATCCTGCCAGAGCGCCGCAATGGAATCCGCCAAAATCACCTTTTTGGCAAGGCCGAACACAAACATTTCAGCACCATCCTGCGCTTTTTGCAGGGTGCAGCGTCCCTGTGTCTGGTGTAGGACATCCGCCATATCCCGGTATTTCACGATCGGGCCAACGATCAGCTGCGGGTACATCAGAACATATACCGCAAAGACCACCGGGCTGCGTTCCGCTTTTACCTTGCCGGTATACACATCCGCAGTATAACTGATGAGCTTAAACGTATAATAGCTGATGCCCAGTGGCAAAACATCCAAAAAACTCAGCTTGGCAAACCCGGTGGAAGCGATAACGTTGAGCGTGTCCAGCAAAAAGTTCGTGTATTTGCAGTAGACCAGCGCCGCTGCCGTCAGCACAATGGCAGCAATCAGCACGATTTTTCGCTTGCCCCCGGCGGGCAGGCTGGCAAGCAGAAGCCCCGCCGCATAGTTGATGGCAACCATGCCCACGGCCAGCGGCAGCCATGTAATACCGCCCCAGCAGAAAAACAGCAGGCTTTCCACCAGCAGCACCGCATTTTTGACCCTGCCCGGCACAAGGTAATACAGCCCCAGCGCCAGCGGCATAAAACAGAATAAAAAGACAACGCTGTTAAAATTCACAGCGGTTCCTCCTCTCTTGGTTCAGGGAGTGTGGGGAACAGCCCACCAAAAAAACAAGGCCGCAGCCTGTTGGGGCGCGGCCTGTTTGGTATCGGTTTGTGCTATCAGGCAAGTGCCCCGTCAATGGCGGTGTCGATTGCGGAATAATCCGGGCCATTCACACCGGCAATGACCATAACCACAACATTGCCTTTTACCACAATGCGTGCATCCTGTGCCTTGGCAACTTTATCAGCAAAGTCAGCATACAGCGTGCTGCTCATTGATTCCTTATAGGCTTCCAGTTCAGCTTTCACGGCGTCAGCGGTGCCATCTTTGACTTGGGCGGCGAATACCAGAGCACAGTCTGCCTGGTCGTTGGTCACGTCGCCCTGGAAAGCAACAATGTTATCCGGGGTCAGGTTCATCTCGTTCTCCATGGAGAAGTCATCGATGGCACGGGCATTGGGCACTTCGTTCACAGCCTCAATGGCGGTCACGATGGCGCCCAAATCCACGCTGGCAGTGGCTTCCTCGGTGGAGGAAGCATCGGTGCTGGCTGCCTCAGAAGCCGTGCTGCTGGCAGCTTCCGAAGAAGCACTGGCAGAGGAAGAAGCGCCGCTGCCACAGCCAGCCAGCAGTGCGGTGGACAGGGCCAGGGCAGCTGCCACAGCGGCGGGCTTTTTCCAGTTGATTCTTCTCATGTGTTCTGCTTCCTTTCTTATATAACCGATGGGCGGTACAGGGCAGGACGACCGCAGACACAAAAAGGCGTACACCAGAATAGGCCCACTAAAAAACGAGGCCTTTTGCATGCAGAATGGCAACACAAAAGGCCCCGTGCTTTTAACAGGATCTTTACGGTACAACCAATTCCTCGTGATCTGGGGCGTTTGCCCCCGTACCCGGCAGCGGGCAGGTTTCCTGGCTGAAAGATCAACGCCCACCGCCGCCTTCCCGGGTAAACACCCAGTGACCGATGCAAAAGCACCCTGGCGGCAGGCTCCCTTATCACAGTGA
>ERZ773245.2215-NODE-2215-length-11259-cov-4.848893_pt1 | contig 11259 bp, 17 predicted proteins | sample MGYA00580988_ERZ773245 | MGnify/ENA primary metagenome ERZ773245 (study PRJEB29015, sample SAMEA2737792) | human gut metagenome | biome: human gut; feature: human-associated habitat; material: faeces | place: China | collected 2012 ... | reverse complement strand
GGTAAGGCACCAGACTTTGACTCTGGCATGCGCTAGTTCGAATCTAGCCAGCCCAACCAGTAATATCAAGACTTTCAAGAAATTGAGAGTCTTATATTTTTGCTAAAAACAAGCTTACTTGTCCAAAACTTGTCCAAAACGCAAGTACAATACAGAATAAAATAGAAAAAGATAAGCATTAGCTTATCTTTATATAAGGAGTAAAAACTTCATCAATTTTATTTGCAATTTCTTTTTTGTTTTCTGTATAATGATGAGTATAGTGCATAGTTGTTGTAATTGTTGAGTGACCAGCGTTACTTTGAACATCAACTAATTCAGCACCATTTTCAAGCAATGCAGTTATATTAAGATGACGCAATTTATGATAAGTCACTTCTGGAAATTTGAAATCAGGATTATTTTTTTTATTATTTTTGATATATCTGTCTATAACTTTTTTAAAAGTTGCACTAATATAATTTACTTTTATAGGTTGTCCATTGTCCATAACGCAAAGAAATTTTGAATCCATATATTTATCTTGTAACATTTCTTTATTACGAACTTGTCTTTTTTCGTCTAATTTTATTATTTCCATTAATAATTTAGGTAAATACAATATTCTTGTTGAAGATTTATTTTTATTACGCTTTTTAAATATTGTTGTATTTCCACATCTTACTCTTGAAGCATTAATTATAATTCTAACATTTTCTTTGTCTAACTTGCTTTTTAATAAAGCACAGGTTTCACTTCTTCTTAAACCAAGAAACATTGCAAACGCAACTGGTAACATTAAAGGAGTATTCATAAATAGATTCAAAATGATAATAGCTTGTTCTGGAGTTATTGTTGAATCTTCTTCAAAAATAACATCTTCTTCAAAGTTTTCAATATCTTCAATAACTGTATCCTTAAATTTTTCTTTTTCATCTTTGGGGATAGTGGTATTTAAGCAGATATTGCTTTGGAGCCTTTTGGTGCTGACAAAGTAAGTAAATATACCAGAAATTTGTGCTTTATGATGATCTACGCTAGAATACGATAGATTTCTTTTATATTTGTTTTTCTTTTTATCAAATTCTTTCTCTAAATCAAATCTGAGATATTTATAGTATTCATTTATGATATCTATACCTTGTGGACTAGAAATCGTTTTAAATGGAATATGACCAAGAATAGGTTTTAAATAATTCTCATTTATTGTTTTGTAACTAGCAGATGTATTGGGTTCACAATTGTTTGCAACATAATTTTCCATCCATTCGTCAATTGCTTCAGAAAAAGTAATGTTTGGAATATTTATAAATGTATTATTGTTTATTTCGGTTTGAACTTTAGCTTTATAGTTTGTAGCATCAGATTTCTTAGAGAATGTTTCAAGGGGGTCTCTTTTTCTACTTCCATTGACAATACCATAATCTACAAAAACAGTGTAACTATTTCCTTTCTTTAATTTATTTGTTCTAATACTAACTTTCATAATAAAATACCTTCTTTCTAGATTTTTACTAAATCTCTTGAAAAAAGGTTTATTAATATGCTATAATAAGTAGCATAAAGAGACCTTGTTTCAAGGAATTTTTATGTGTGAGAAATATGTACCTTGTCGCAAACTAGTAACATATTTCTCTTTTTTATTTATTTCTTTTTCTAGGTCTATACACATAGCCTTTTTTCTTTTTTTCTAATACTTTTTCATAAGCTTCATCAAATATTTTTTTATTTTTATGGTAAATTTTCCACTTTTTTAATTTTTCATAGTAATCTACAGCTTTATCAATATTTATTTTAACTAAAACATCACCAATCCTTATATAATCGGCATAATTAGAATCATTGTCAATAGCAATAAGTTTCTTCAAGCATATAATTGCATTTTCAAACATATATTCTTTCTCATTTAAATCGGCTAAAGAAGAAAATATAAACCAGTCGGAAAAATATTGTTGAGAAGAGGGATTTAATAAATATTTTTCAAAGTAGATTATAGCATTTTTTCTATTGTCTGCACCTTCTTCTAAATATGAGATAGCAACAGCCAAACAATCATTAGGATTATTAGAATTTGAATATTTTTCTATAATTTCTTGATTAAATTTATGTTTTTCTTTCCCAAAAAAACTATAATAGTTAAATACTTGTTCTAATGCATCAACATTCTTTTTTACTTTTAATTTTTTAGGTTTATTTTTTATCACTTCAAAAAATCCCATTCTAAAACTCCCTTTTTAATTGTTTTACTATACCAATAATTTCAACAGGTATAGTTTTCATTTCATCATAAGTAAAGATTAATGGCTCATAACTAGGGTTAAGTGGTTGTAATAAAATACTGCTATCACTCTTTTTACCTTTTTTTATCGTGGCCTCATCTCCATTTATAATTGCAACAACTATATCTCCGTTTTCAAAATCATTTTGTTTCTTTATTATAACAATATCATCTTCTATAAGAACAGGGGACATGCTAGATCCATGTACTTTTAATGCAAAATAATCTTTGCCGTTTCCAACCAAAGAAGTTTCAACATCAACAGTACCAATCCAGTTTTCTTGTGCTAAGTAATCGTATCCCGCTTTAACTGTGCCTAATATCGGAATAGAAACAACAGGATTACCAAAGTTATCAAGTTTATTATTATTTACTATAAATTCCTGAGTTTTATCTAACATATTTAGCAAATCTTCTATATTTATAAACATTGCTTTAGAAAGTTCCATTGCAACATCTGTTGTTACAGAATAGGGTTTGCCTGTCTTGGGATTATAAATTTTCTCAAGAGTATTTATATAAGATGGACTTAAAGAAGTTCTTGCTGCAAAAGCTCTTTGAGATAAATTGTTTTTTGTTCTATAATTTTTTATAATTTCACCTATATACATATTTATCACCTTTCAGATATATTGTACAATAGAATGTGCAAAAAATCAATAGAATTGAAAAAATTTTAAAAAATTTGCACAAAATACTTGACAAAGAAAAATAAAAGTATATAATATACACAAAGCACAAAATATTGTGCAAAACAAGGAGGTGTAAAATTTGAAAAATAAAGTTAAACAATACAGAGAACTAGCTGGTCTTACACAAGAGGAGCTTTCAGAAAAATCAGATGTATCAAGGAATACAATATCATCTTTGGAAACAGGTTCAAATACTAATGTTACATATGACACAATGATAAAAATTGCAGGAGCATTAAATGAAAAGGTAGCAACTATTTTTTTTGAAGATAAAGCACAAAATATTGTGCAAAAATAAATGCGACAAGGTACAAAAAAGAGAGGAGATGAGAAGATGGAAGAGATAAGGTCAAGATATTACACAGTCCAACAAATAAAAAAATTAGAAGGCTGTGGGAAAGATAAAGCCTATGAAATAGCAAGTGAATTACCGCATGAAACACGAGGAAGGCAAATATTTGTATTTGCTGAAGACTACGATAATTATTATCAACAAAAAAGAAAAAAGGCTTTAGAAGAAAGTAACTTTGTCAAAAGGCAAAGTTCAAATATATATCAAATTAGAAAATTTAATTAGGAGGAAAACAAATGAAAAATACAATAAGAGGAATTATATTTTGGATCATAGCATTAGCATTTATATTTGTAATATGGACGATAGCAGAAACATTATCAAAAATAGTAACAATAAATGCAATAATGAATTTAGTTTATGTATTGCTACCAGCATGCATTGTATACATATTAAAAAATTTTTAGGAAGGAAGTGAGAAAGATGTTTGTAAAAACAGTAATAAGACAAGGACAGAAAATTATAGAACTTAATAAAGAAAATAAAGCATTATATGAAGAAAATAAAGGCAATAGAGAAGATTTAGAAGATTATCTTTTATTACAAAAGCATACAAGAGAAATAGCAAATTCAACTATTCAAAAGTTATATTACATACAAGATATAGACCACTTAGGAATATCTGAAGAAGAAAAACAGAAATGCAGAAATGCAATTATAAATAAGTTGATAAAACAAAGTTTAGACATAATAAAAGAACTAGACAGTCGCCAAACATACCTAGTTCAGTAATCAAACACTTATATAAACATATGATTCTATTTAATTATAGCAAAAAATTAAATAGAAATCAAGAGGGAGAGAAAAAATGGAAGATGACGGAGACATATTCGCATTAATAAATGAAGAGTGCGAAATAAGCGATAAATGGGAGGAAGAAAGATGAATAGTTTATACGAATTAAATGAAAGATGGAAACAAATATCAGATATGTTGTATGAAGAAGAAATTGATGAACAATGTATCTTAGATACTTTAGAGAGTATAGAAAGTGAAATAGAAGATCAGGCAGATAATTGTGCAGTAATAATTAAAGAACTTTTAGGAGATGCAGAAATTTGTAAACAAGAGAAATTAAGACTAGAAGCAAGACAAAAAAGTTTTGAAAATAGAGCAAAATTACTAAAAGATAAATTACAAGAAGTTATGATAGAAACTGGAAAAACAAAATTTAAAACATCTAAATTTAGTTTTGGAATACAAAAAAATGGTGGATTAGCACCATTATGGGTGGATGAAGATTATAGTAATATACCTCAAAAATACTTAAAGGTAGAACCTGATAACACAAAAATAAGACAAGCACTAGATACAGGAGAAAACATAATGTTTGCACATTATGAAGAGAGAGGTGAATCATTACGAATAAGATAGAAAAAATAAGAAAAATTTATCAAAAAAGCGGTGTGCAGGTAGATGACGATTATATTGAATATAAAATGAAAGACAAAAAAAGTAAGAGATTTTTTGAGACTTTATAAACAAGAAGAAATAGATTCAATGAATTATATTTTTGGAAAACCAGAAAGCAATAAAAAATTTACTAAATTCGAATTAAAAGCAATATCGAAAATAGATTTGTTTGATAGAAAAGTTGTAAATATATGTAAATTTATATGGGAAAATAGAAATGATGATGAAAAGTTAAAAGAAATATTAAAAATGTTAAAGGAGGAAAAATAGATGGGAATACCAGTATTAGTAATTCGGAAAAAGTGGTAGTGGTAAATCAACAAGCTTAAGAAATTTTGAAGAAAAAGAATTAGCATTAATAAATGTAATAAAAAAACCATTGCCATTTAGAAAGAAATTTGAAAGTACTATTAGTACTGATGAGTATCCAATTATAATTAAAGCTATTTTTAATACTAAAAAGAAAGCAATAGTTATAGATGATGCAGGATATTTGATAACAAATCATTTTATGAGTAAACACAGTTCGTGTGGAGGAGGAAATGGTGTATTTAATTTATACAATGAAATAGGAGATCATTTCTGGGGATTAATAGAGTTTGTAAAAAATAAATTGCCAGACGACAAGATTGTGTACTTTATTATGCATGAAGATAAAAATGATTTTGGAGACATAAAACCAAAAACAATAGGTAAATTATTAGATGAAAAAGTATGTATAGAAGGAATGTTTACAATAGCTTTAAGATGTATGACTGACAACAATAAACACTATTTTAAAACTCAGAGTGATGGAACTGATATATGTAAAACACCATTAGAAATGTTTGAAGATAAAGAAATTGATAATGATTTAAAACTAGTAGATACAACTATTAGAGAATATTATGAATTAGGAAAGGAAGATAAATAATTATGGAAAAAGTACAAGGATATGAAGAAGCACAAGCTATAACAGGAGAATATGAAAGATTAGAAGCAGGAGGATATGTTTGTAAGATAATAAGTGCAAAAGAAGAAAAGTCAAAATCAAATAAGAGAATGCTTGTAATAGCATTAGATATTGCAGAAGGAGACAAAAAAGATTTCTTTAGAAAAAGATTTGACGATGATAGTAGAATTGATAAGAAATGGCCATCAGGTGCAATATATAGACAAATGCTAGAAGGAGATAGAGCAGCAGGATTTTTAAAAGGTTTAATGACATCATTAGAAATAAGTAATGATGGTTTTAAATGGGACTGGGATGAAAAGAAACTTGCAAACTTAAAATGTGGGGCAATATTTGGAGAAGAAGAATACGAAAAAATGGATGGAAGTGTAGGAATAACAACAAAAGTTAAATTTATTAGAACAGTAAAAGCAATACAAGATGGTAGTTTTAAAGTTCCAGAATTAAAGAAATTGCCACAAAAAGGGGAGGCATTTGAAGATTTTATAAATAATGCAAGTGATAATGACGATTTACCTTTTTAAGAGGTGTGAACTATGAATAAAATACAAGAGGTAAAACAAAGAGTAGATATAATAAGAGTTGCAGAATATTTAGGGTTAGGACTAAATAGAGCAAAGCAATGCAAGTGTATATGGCACAATGAAAAAACTGCTAGTTTATCTTTTTCACAGTCAAAACAAATTTTTAAATGTTTTGGCTGTGGACAAGCAGGAGATGTAATAACTTTAACTTCTAAGGTTTTGGGTATGAATGCTCTAGAAAGTGCTAAACAGTTGAATCAGATTTTCGGATTAGGTGTTGATTTTGGAAAATCTACTTCAAATTTTGAACTTAACAAATACAAGCAAAGACAAAAAGCAAAAGAAAAATTTTACGAATGGCATAATCAAACATTACAAATGTTATGTGATTATTTACATAGTTTAAAAGGAATAGAAAAATTAGAAAAACAAGAAACAATAGGATATTTCATAGATATACTAATTTTCGGAACAGAAGAAGATTGGCTATGGTTTAAGAAAAAAGAAGAAAGGTGGTGTAAAGAAATTGAACGAAAAATGGGAACAAGAATTGCTTGAAGAAAATCCACCTTACGAATTAGAAAAATTAGATAAAGAAAGTATTTTGGAAGATAAAATATTTGATTATTTGATAGCTTTACCTAATTCACCAAATAAAACAAGGATAATAGAAAAATTAAGAGGAAGAGCTAAGGAATTAAAAGTAATTAGAGCATTTAATAGTATATTCAAACAAAAAAATCAAGAATACATACAAGAATTGAAAAGTAGAGGTGGCAATATAGTAAAATTTACAGATTGCCCTGTTCAAAATTTAAAATGTGGACAATGGATAGCTGATGATACGGGAGTATATAAAACGGATTATACAACTACATTACAGCCAATAAAAATAAAAGCATGTCCACATCCAATAATACCTGTTGAAATTATAAATAACATAGACACAAATACAGAAAAAGTAAAATTAGCTTTTTATAAAAGAAAAAAATGGCAATATGCAATAGTTGAAAGAAAAACAATTGCAAGTAATAATTCAATCATTCAATTAGCAAATAGAGGAATTGAAGTAAATTCAGAAAACTCAAAAAACCTAGTAGCATATTTAGCAGACATTATTGAACTAAATAATTTAGAAATAACAGACGGAATAACACATTTAGGATGGATTGACAAAGACTTTATACCTTATACATCTAAATATAAATACGATGGAGATGTAGCATATAAAAATGTTTTTGAATCAGTAGTGGAAAAAGGAACATATGAAACATGGAAAAAAGAAGTGAAAAAATTAAGAGCTAATAGTAGAACTCTAAGATTTTTGATGGCATCAAGTTTTGCTAGTCCATTGGTAAAAATATTTCAAATAAATCCATTTGTAGTTCATTTGTGGGGAAAATCTAGCAATGGTAAAACAGTAGCTCAAATGGTTTGTGCAAGCATATGGGGAAATCCTGCAAAAGGGAAATTGTTATCAAGCTTAGACAGTACAAAAGTTGCATCTGAAAGGCTATGTAATTTTTTGAGAAATTTACCACTTATTTTAGATGAATTACAAATAACAAAAACAAAATATAAAACATATGACACATTAATATATGAGTTAACAGAAGGAAAAGGAAGAGATAGAGGAACTGTTGATGGAGGATTAACAGAAACAACTGAATGGGATAATATAATTATTGTTTCAGGCGAAGAACCGATAACAAATTCGTCATCTAAAGAAGGTGTAAAAAATAGAGTAATTGAAATAGAAGAGAATGAAAAAATAATTGAAAATGGTAATGAAGTTGTAAATTTGATTTTAAATAATTATGGATTTGCTGGTAAAGAATTTATTGAGATTATACAAAACAAAGAAAATCTATTCACAGAATACAATAATTTAGTTGAGCAATTAAAAAAAGACGAAAATTCGCCAAAACAAATAAACGCTGTAGCAACTATATTACTTGCAGATAAAATTGTATCAGAATCGATTTTCGATGATAATTCAATTACTTTAGAAGAAGCTAAGGATTACTTCACAAAAGACGTTGATGAAGCAGATAGATATATAGATCTAATTATAGATATTGCTAATGCTAACATTAATAATTTTTATGATTCAGCTGCATCTTTTCCACCAAGCGGACAAATTTGGGGAAGACTTGAAAAAACAACAGATGGAAAAGGAGCTGTAATATATTATGATTTTATTCCAACCAAATTATATGAAATATTATCAGACAATAATATTAATTGGGATGGAATAAAGAAGAAAATGGCAAATAAGGGGTATGTTGTTACAGACAATCAAGGAAGATTTCAAATTAATACAAGAATAAATGGAACACAACAAAGAATTATAAAAATAAAAAATATATATTTATAGTTACACCAGATACACGTTGGTACACCTAGATTACACCTTAAAGTGTAACGCTTGAAAACTTAGAGTATCAATAAGTATAAAATAAATTATATATATTGTTACACATAAATAATAAATTATATATATATAGAAAAATAAAATTTAGAAAATTTATTTTTTTATTATATATATACCATTTAAAGTGAAAAATAGGTGTAACTGTGTAACAAACCGATATATTCTTAGAACTGTAAGTGATTGAGAGTTACACAGGAGATGTATCAGAAGGTGTAATGATACACAAAGGAGTTCGAAAATGGAAAAAGAATTAGAGAATATAAAAAAGACTTTGACACAATTTATTGAAAAGTATCAGTTAAAGACTTTAAAAATTAATACAAAAATAGAATATCATTCAAGACTTAATACAAAAGATGATTTGAAATGGGAAGTAGAAAATTATTCAACAGTAAATAAGATTGATATAAATTTAACGAAATAGGAGGATACAAATGCAAAAAGTAAAAGAATTATACAATAAGACATTACAAAGGTACTATAACGGATGTAATTATATATCAGAACATATAGATGAAGCAGATAAGTATTTACCAAAAGTTTTAGAGCTATTAGATATACTAAATCAAATATTAAAACGAATACCAGCAACAGAGGAGGAGATACTTGATGGATTTAAAGCTTAGAGATTATCAAAAGGAAGTATTAGAAATAATAGATAATTTAAAACCTGGTTCTTATTTGATCCAAATGGCAACTGGATTAGGTAAGACAGCAACATTTACAAATATAAAAAGAAAAGGTCGTGTATTAGTTTTAGCACATAGAGAAGAACTAATAACACAACCAGTTAAATATTACAACTGTCCAGTTGGAATTGAGATGGCTAGTCAACATTCCAATGGAGAAGAAGTTGTAATCGCTTCAATAATGAGTTTAACACATAGATTAGAAAAATTCAAGTCAGACGAATTTGACATGATAATAATAGATGAAGCACATCACGCTGCTGCACAAAGTTATAAAAAAATAATAAATTATTTTAAGCCAAGACTTTTATTAGGATTTACAGCAACGCCTAACAGAGGGGACAATGTGAGATTAGATGATGTATTTCAAAAAATAATATTTCAAAAAGATTTGAAATGGGCTATACAAAATAAATATTTAACTGATATTGAATGCTTAAGAGTTAATATTGGATATGATATTTCAAAAGTAGCAAGAAGAATGGGAGATTTTGCAACTGGTGAATTGGACAAAGCTATGAATACAGAAGTCTTAAACGGTGCAATATCAGAAGCATATCAAAAATATGCGAAAGGACAAACATTAATATTTGCAACATCTGTAGAACATGCACAGAACATTGCTAATTTAATACCAGGAGCAGTAGCAGTAACTGCAGAAACAAAAAATAGAGCAGAATTAATACAAAAATTTACTAATAGAGAAATACCAGTACTTGTTAATTGTATGATATTTACAGAAGGAACTGATATGCCACTTGTTGAAACTGTAATGATTGCAAGACCAACAAGTAACAGCAGTTTATATACACAAATGGTAGGCAGAGGATTGAGACTTTATCCTGGTAAAGAAAAACTAATATTAATAGATTTGGTTGGAACTACTGGTAGAGCTAATCTTTGTACAGCACCTACATTGTTAGGAATAGATATGGAAAATGTACCAAAATCAAAACAAGATGAAATTCAAGGAGATTTATTTGATTTACCAGATCTTATTCAAAAAATCTCTGATGTTCCAGAAAGTTGGATAAAAAATATAGAGATAGTAAATCTTTGGGCAAAAGGACAAAACTATAATACACATGATGTAAATTGGTTTAAGATGCCAAATGGAGATTTTGTATGTACATTAAAAAGTTTTAGATTAGTAATACCTGCACAGGATGAAATTGGAGAAACTACATTGTATGGTAAGAAAATGAAAATGCAAGAGGCTTTTGACTTAGCGTATACATATTTATGTGAAAATTATTCAGAACAAAAATACATATGGGATGTAAAACAAATAAAAAAATGGGGAAAATCAGAAGCAAGCGAAAAACAAAAAACAATAATAAAAAGAATGTATAAAGACTTGGATGTTAGTGAGCTAACAAAAAGTGAAGCAAGTCAAATATTAAATAGATTATTATACAAAGGAGTGTAAGGTGCAAAAAGGAAGAAATTTTGAAAGACAAATTGAAAAAGTAATAGATTACATAGAAAAATTAGGGTTCCATGGACATAAAAATTACGCAAAAAGAACATCAGAAGGACTTTACTTAGAAGGGGAATGTTTTGATTATGAAATATTTTTGCCGAATAGACATGACTGCTTTGATGCAAAACAATGTCAAACAGATACATGGCACATAGTAAGAAAAGATATTAAACAAACTAATGAATTAAAAAAATGTAAAAATGCAGGGTGTAATGCTTATTTTCTTATATGTTTTGAAAATAGAGATGTAAGGCAAATTGATGTAGATGTAGTTATTGATTATTTAAAGCAAAATAAAAAATCAATAAAAAAACAAGGATTACCAACATGGGAATTAATAAAGAAATTGGAGGAAAACGAGTTATGAGTGATTTAACAAACGAAGAATTAATAGCAACAAGAAAGTTGCACGGATTAGATGATAATTTATTTGAAGAGGAAATAGAAGTAGGAGAATATGTGA
>ERZ773245.2210-NODE-2210-length-11292-cov-9.861084_pt1 | contig 11292 bp, 10 predicted proteins | sample MGYA00580988_ERZ773245 | MGnify/ENA primary metagenome ERZ773245 (study PRJEB29015, sample SAMEA2737792) | human gut metagenome | biome: human gut; feature: human-associated habitat; material: faeces | place: China | collected 2012 ... | reverse complement strand
CTACGCATCTTGTATTGACAGATTACTTTGAAATAATTATAATAGAGATACCAAAAGTAGTAAAAGCATACCAAAAAACACCAAATGACGAAGTATTGCAATGGATGCTTTTTCTAGATAATCCAGAAAAAGAGGAGGTAGCTCGTATAATGGAAGAAAATAAGGATATTAAAGAAGCAAAGGAAGAGTTGGAAAGAATAAGCCAAGATGATATACTAAGAAGAAAAGCATTAAATAGAACTCTTGAAATAGCTGATAAATTACAATTAAAAAAAGAGGCAAAAGAAGCAAGAGAAAAAGGCTTAGCAGATGGACTAGTAATTGGAATAGAAAAAGAAAAAAAGGCTGTAATAAAAAAGTTACATGAACTTAATATATCTATAGAACAGATTGCTAAAGCTGTTGAATTAAATGAAGAAGATGTAAAAGCAATACTAAATGAGAAAAAATAGTAATCTTTTGCTATAGCGAAAGATGTATAATGAATTTAATTTTATGGTATATTATGTATAAATTTAAAGATGGGAGTGGAAGATATGCCAGATGTAAAACAAAGAATGATAGATATTGTTAATTCTGTACCAGATGATTATTTTGATGGATTAAAACCAACAGAAATGGTGTTTAAGCTTATGGTGGAATATATCAAAAGGTATGGAGAAGATGAAACTACTATTATTCCGGGTACTGATAAACATTTTAATTATGAAAATCTTAAAGAAATATTTGAAAATAAAGATTTAAATTAAAAGGAGGCAAAGCAAATGGAATTTTTGAAGAAATCTTTAAATAAAGTAAATGTACAAGAAAATACTCTATATGATATTATTTATGACTTATTTTTCTATGCCAAATTACAAGAAAGTGAAGAAGATATAAAAAATGGTAGGATTTGCACATTAGAAGAATTAAGACAACACATTAATGAATTGGAGGTAAAATCCTAAAGTGAAAAAAATGCTCACTTATTATGTTGATTATTTTAACAAAATGTGCTAATATAAAAAAGTAGTAAAAAATAAAGAAAATTTAAGAAGAGAATAGGTGAAAGATATGATAGATGTTATAAAAGATACATTATTTGATTCAATCAAATTGTTACCTTTTTTATTTTTGGCATATTTGCTTATGGAATATTTGGAGCATAAGACTGGAAATAAAACGAAAGGTATAGTAAAAAAATCTGGCAAGTTAGGGCCTTTATGGGGCGGAATTATAGGAATATTTCCACAATGCGGGTTTTCTGCTGCGGCAGCTAATTTATATGCTGGTAAGATTATAACTATGGGAACATTAATTGCAGTTTTTTTATCTACTTCTGATGAAATGTTACCAATATTAATTTCAGAAGCAGCCCCAGCTAGCTTAATTTTAAAAGTATTAGCAATTAAATTGGTTGTTGGAATTATAGCAGGTTTTATAATAGATTTAGTAATAAATGTAATAGGAAAAACTAAAAAAGTAGAGCCAGAAGAAGCAGTAGGGCATATGTGTGAACATGACCACTGTGATTGTGAGCATGGAATATTCAAATCTGCATTAAAACATACAATTAATATTTTCATATTTATAACAATAATTACATTTGCAATAAATACTCTAATTCATTTTATTGGAGAAGAAACAATAGAAAAAGCTATTGCGGGTGTGCCAGTACTTGGAATACTTGTATCTTCAATATTTGGGCTAATACCAAACTGTGCAGGTTCTGTAATAATAACAGAATTGTATTTATCAAACCTAATAAGCTTTGGTTCAATGATAGCAGGACTTCTAGTAGGCTCTGGAATAGGAATATTAGTACTATTTAAATCAAACAAAAACATAAAAGAAAACCTTACAATAACAGGATTACTAATGTTAGTTGGAATAATAGTAGGACTAATAATAGACTTCGTAATATAACAATTTAAAAGCAGAAAAACCGCTTGTTATGAAATATAAGATGTCAACTTTGATTACGTTAAAATGCTTGCTACATCTTGATTTTCTAAAAATAAGCTTTTACCGTTAAATTCAGGAAAAAAATAATACTGAAAAATATAATTAAAAGCCGGGAATAATCCATTTGGGTAAAATTAAACTGGAACGAGCGCTTTAGCGCGATCAAGGGAGACATGTTTAATTTTGCAAAAATGGGTTATTCCCGGTTAAACAATTATAAATTATATTTAATAAGACTTAAATTCCTAAAAGCTTTTTTGCTCTTTCCACATCTTCATTATTAGCAACCCTCACACCATCTAATGGATATTCTAGCCCAAGTTGTTCCCACTTGAATCTACCCATATCGTGGTAGGGAAGTATTTCAACTTTATCAACTGTTTTTAAAGTAGCCAAGAACTCTTTTAATTTTATCAAATCTTCTTCTTTATCTGTGTAACCTGGTACTAAAACTTGCCTAATCCACATGTGTTTTCCGTTTTCGCTCAAGTATCTAGCAAATTCTAATTCTTTTTGGTTAGAAACACCAGTTAAATCTCTGCAAATTTCATCATTTATGCATTTTATATCAAGCAAAAACAAATCTGTTAATTCAATAACTTCTTTTATCCCAGGCGTTAAATAAAATACTCCAGAGGTATCTACTGCTGTTGAAATACCTTCTTTTTTTAGCTCTGTAAATAGTGCTTTTAAGAATTCTAAATGTAGCAAAGGCTCGCCACCACTTACTGTAACTCCACCGCCAGATGGAATTATATAGTTTTTATATCTTAATATTTTATCTAAAACTTCTTTTACAGAATATTTTGTTCCACCTTGATGACACCAGGTATCTCTATTTTGACAGTATTTGCATTTTAGATTACAACCTTGTGTAAAAATAACATATCTAATTCCAGGACCGTCAACTGCGCCGAATGATTCGAATGAGTGAATAGGGCAGGTTATATCTTCTAAATTCATATTGATAATCTCCTTTTTTTCTGTACTATTTAAGTTATATTAATAAGAAACTATATGTTAAAGTTTTTTAGAATAACAATATAAAGTTATAAAAATCTTATTAATAATAGCATGCAAATTTATGTAATTGTAATAACTTAAATAATACAAATTTTTTTTAAAGGGGCTCTGCTTTTTTCAAGTAGCGCCCCTAAAAACTAAATTCTCTCGTGAATAGTTCTGTTTACAACGTCTAATTGTTGTTCTCTTGTTAATTTTACGAAGTTTACAGCATAACCAGAAACACGAATTGTAAGTTGTGGATATTTTTCTGGGTGATCCATAGCGTCTAATAATAAGGCTCTATCGAATACGTTTACGTTAATATGATGTCCTGTTTGTTTGAAATATCCGTCTAACATGCTTACTAAGTTGTTTATTTTTGTTTCTGAATCTTTTCCAAGTGTTCCAGGAGTTATAGAGAATGTGAAAGAAATTCCGTCTTCTGAATACTCATATGGAAGTTTTGCTATTGTATTCATTACAGCTAATGCACCAGATGAATCTCTTCCATGTAGTGGGTTTGCACCAGGTCCGAATGGCGCTCCGGCTCTTCTTCCATCTGGAGTATTTCCTGTTGCTTTACCATAAACTACGTTAGATGTTATTGTTAATATTGATTGTGTTGGTATAGAGTTTCTGTATGTGATGTGTCCTTCTAGCTTCTTCATAAATGTTTTTACCAAGTTTACAGCTATTTCATCAACTCTGTCATCATCATTTCCGTATTTAGGGAAGTCTCCTTCAATTTGATAATCTGTTGCAAGACCAGTTTCGTCTCTTATAACTTTAACTTTTGCATATTTGATGGCTGATAATGAGTCAACTGCAACTGATAAACCAGCTATACCGCAAGCCATTGTACGGATTATATTTCTATCATGTAGTGCAAATTCTAAAGCTTCATAAGAATATTTATCATGCATGTAATGGATTGCATTTAATGCCTTCATGTAGATTTTTGCAACATAATCCATCATTTGGTCGTATTTTGCCATTACTTCATCATAGTCTAGATATTCTGATGTGATAGGAGCAAACATTGGTGTAACTTGTTTTCCAGTATTTTCATCTCTACCACCGTTAATAGCATAAAGTAGGGCTTTTGCAAGGTTAGCTCTTGCACCGAAAAATTGCATTTGTTTACCAATTTTCATTGCAGAAACACAGCAAGCAATTCCATAATCATCACCTAAAGTAATTCTCATTAAATCATCGTTTTCGTATTGAATAGATGATGTTGCAATTGAGATTTTTGCGCAGTAATCTTTGAATGCTTTTGGTAGATTAACTGACCATAAGACAGTTAAGTTTGGCTCTGGAGCAGCTCCTAAGTTTTCTAGGGTATGAAGAACTCTAAATGAGTTTTTAGTAACCATAGTTCTTCCATCAATACTCATACCGCCAATGCTTTCTGTTACCCAAACTGGGTCTCCAGAGAATAATTCATTGTATTCTGGGGCTCTTAAGAAACGTACCATTCTAAGCTTCATAACGAATTGGTCCATAAGCTCTTGAACTTCTTCTTCTGTAATTAATCCTGCTTTTAAATCTCTTTCAAAATAGATGTCTAAGAAAGTAGATGTTCTTCCTAAAGACATAGCAGCACCATTTTGATCTTTTACAGCACCTAAATAAGCAAAGTACAACCATTGAACTGCCTCTTTTGCATTTGATGCTGGAACAGAAATATCAAATCCGTATTTTTCAGCCATTTTCTTTAAGTCTTGTAAAGCCTTAATTTGCTCAGCAATTTCTTCTCTGTCACGAATAACTTCTTCAGTAAATTCATCAACATCAAGAATATCAAGTTCGTCTTTCTTTTCAGCAATTAAAACATCAACACCATATAGTGGAACACGTCTGTAATCTCCAATAATACGTCCACGTCCATATCCATCTGGTAAACCAGTTAATAGGTGATGTGTTCTTGCAATACGAATGTCTGGTGTGTAAACATCGAAAACACCGTCATTGTGTGTTTTTCTTAAATTGTGATAAATGTATTCAACCTCGTCATCAACCTTGTAACCATAAGATTCGCAAGATTTTTCTACAATTCTAATTCCACCATTTGGCATTATAGCTCTTTTTAATGGGGCATCTGTTTGGAAACCAACTATTTCCTCTAAATCTTTGTCTAAGTATCCAGCCTCGTATCTATTAATTCCAGAAGGAGTTTTTGTATCAACATCTAGAACGCCGTTTTCTTTCTCTTTTTCATATAATTTAAGAACTTTATCCCATAATTTTAAAGTTCTTTCTGTAGCACCAGATAAGAAACTTTCGTCTCCTGTGTATGGAGTATAGTTCTTTTGAATGAAATCTCTAACGTCGATTTCATGTGTCCATTCTCCTGTATTAAAAGTATTCCATTGCTTAAAATCCATATAAATATCCCTCCTATAAGATAATATGAAATAGTTAAATATTTCAGTATTAATATTAGCATAGTGAGGTGTAATTATCAATAAAAATTTTGGAAATTTATGATGAAAATAGTGAAATAAAAATTAAAAAGATTAACCTGTTTTTTTTCGTAAAATAAAAAAGTAGAGAGAACAAAATGTTATAGATAGTTATAGCTAAAAATGCAACCCGTCGTTATACGACGGGCTGACGAATACACAAAATAAAATATAAAAGCTGTTCTCAGTTATTGTGTTATTTTTTTGATTTATATGTTTCATCTTCTTCAGCTATTACTTGAGAAAGTTTATAAATTAGTTTTTGTTTTTCTGGAGAACATTTCTTTAATATATCGTTAAACTCGTTATATAAATATTTCTCATTTTTATCAGAAACACCACTTAAAATGTAACCTTCTGAAACATTTAATATAGTACAAAATTCACTTAATCTTTTTAAATTTATATGAGAACTACCTCTTTCAATTCTACTAATAAAAGCAACTGAAAGGTTAGTTTGTTCTGCTAATTCTTGCTGAGTTAAACCAGCTTTAATTCTAGCTTGTTTTAGTCTTGATCCAATAATACAATAATCTACTGCCATAATTTGTCACGTTCCTTTCATAAGGCATAAACTACGTTAATATACCTTTAAAATATATAAAATAATAACATGTAAACCTTTAACTTTACAGAAACCTATAAGTAAAGAAATAATAATAAGGTAAATAAAGTTTAATAACAATATTAGTATGCGTCAAAATAAAAATATTAAACATTTTTATATATTTATTGCCGTGAGTGTAAAAAAATAAAAATTAAAATGAAGAAAAATTAGCAAGATTTGTAAAATTTAATTTTAATTACTTTTCAGAAAAATATATTATATAAAATAATGCACATGAAAAAATTTTAATTTTATAGAGAAATATAAATGGGAGGGTAAGGATAGAAAATTGAAAATTTTCAGATTTGTTCTTGCACAATATGACAGAGAAACATAATATTGTTATTGCCATTTTTACCGAAACGTGCTAAAATAGACAAGTAATTGATTTCGTAAGAAATGTAATGTCTATAGGAGACAAAATAAAACCTAAATATATTGTAAGGAATGAACTTTAAATGAAGAAAACAGTCAGTTTTTATACTCTAGGTTGTAAAGTTAACCAGTATGAAACAAATGCGATGGAACAGCAATTTATAAAGAATAATTATGAAATAGTTGAAAATACACAAAAAGCAGATATTTATGTAATAAATACATGCACTGTTACAAATATGGCAGAAAGAAAATCTAGACAGATGCTTAGAAGAGTTAAAGAGATAAATCCTTCTGCTGTTTTAGTTGTGTGTGGCTGTTATGCGCAAGTTGCAAAAAATGAATTAGAGCAAATTCCAGAAATAGATATAATTTTAGGCATAAATGAGAAGAATGAAATTGTACAAATTGTGGAAAACTATATGGAAAAAATGGCCGAGCAGGACAAGAGGAGCCAGGAAGCTGAAATAGACGATGTATCAAAACAAAAAGAATTTTTAGACTTTGGCGATGTTACATATACAGAAAAAAATAGAGCAGTTGTAAAAGTTCAAGATGGATGTAATATGTTTTGTTCATACTGCATAATTCCATATGCAAGAGGAAGAATAAGAAGCAGAAAAATTGAGAGTGTTGTTTCTGAAATTGAAAAAATTGCAAAAGAGGAAATTAAAGAGGTTGTAATAACAGGAATACATGTTGCTTCTTATGGTAAAGATTTTGATAATGAAAATACTTCTAAAAAAATAAGATTAATAGATTTGTTAGAGGCTATAAACAAAATTGATGGTATAGATAGAATAAGACTTAGCTCATTAGAACCAACAATTGTAGACGAAGAATTTGCAACAAGATTATCTAAATTAGATAAAATTTGTGACCATTTTCATTTATCTTTACAGAGTGGATGCGACGAAACTTTAAAGAGAATGAACAGAAAATATACCACGCAAATTTATAGAGATGCAGTTGCGACACTTAGAAAATATTATCCAGAGGCAAGCTTTACAACAGATGTTATAGTTGGTTTTCCCGGTGAAACAGACGAAGAGTTTGCAAAAACATACGAATTTTTGAAAGAGATAGATTTTTACAGATTACATGTTTTTAAATATTCTCCAAGAAGAGGAACAGTTGCAGAAAAAATGCCAAACCAGATAGACGGAAATAAAAAAGAAGAAAGAAGTAACAAATTAATAGAATTATCAAATAACACAGAAAATAAACATAACAAAAATTACATTGATAAAACTGTAAAAGTATTATTTGAAGAATTCGAAGATGGCTTTTTTAAAGGACATACAACAAATTATATGATGGTAAAAGTCGCGGGTGAGGAAGAACAATCAGATAAATTTGTAAATAAAATTTTAGATGTAAAAATTAAAGAAAACAATGATGAAACAAGAGAGCTAATAGGAATTTTGTCTTAAATTAGGTGAATAAATGATTATTTTTAAAACGAAACTGGAAGCTCAACTTTGAAAAGTCCGAAGGAACTCCGACCAGGAGTGACATGTTGAGGCTTTATAAAATAATCATTTATAACCAAATTTACAAGGTTTTAATTGACAAATTGAGATTAAATGGTAAAATTATATAAGAAAATTTGAAAAGAGGAAATTATATGAAGGCTATAGAAATAAGAAATAAATATTTAGATTTTTTCAAGAGACATGGACATGCTGTAATTCCAAGTGCACCATTAATACCAGAGAATGATCCATCTGTATTATTCACAACTGCTGGAATGCAACCATTAGTGCCATATTTATTAGGAGAAAAACACCCAGAGGGAACACGTTTAACAGATTTTCAAAAATGTTTACGTACAAACGACATTGATGAAGTTGGAGACAACAGACACTTAACATATTTCGAAATGCTTGGAAACTGGTCTTTAGGAGATTATTTTAAAGAAGAATCAATAGCAATGAGTTTTGAGTTCTTAACAAAAGAACTAGGAATACCAGTAGAAAAATTATCTGTAACATGCTTTGCAGGAGACGAAGACTGTCAAAGAGACGAAGTTACAGCTTCTTGTTGGAGGAAAGCAGGAATTCCAGAAGATAGAATTTATTATTTTGGAAAAGATGATAACTGGTGGATTGCCGGAGAAGAAGGACCTTGTGGACCAGATACAGAAATGTTTTATGATACAGGAAAGCCAAAATGCTCAGAAAATTGTAACCCATCTTGTGGATGTGGTAAATATGTTGAAATTTGGAATAACGTATTTATGGAATTCTTCAAGACAAAAGATGGAAAATACACAAAATTAAAACAACACAATGTTGATACAGGACTTGGACTAGAGAGAATGACTATGTTATTACAAGGAAAAGAAACTCCATTTGATACAGAATTATTCAAACCAGTAATGGATAAATTACAAGAATTAGCCGGAGAAAATGATAGCATAGAGAGCAGAAGAATTGTTGCAGAGCACTTACGTGCTAGTATGATGATAATTCAAGATGGTGGACTTCCAAGCAATGTTGATAGAGGATATATTTTAAGAAGATTAATCCGTAGAATGGTAAGACATTTAAGAAAACTACAAATTAATTTAAATGAATTAGGAGAATTAATCGATTTAAATATAGAAACTTTAAAAGAAATGTATCCTGAACTACATCAAAATAGAAATAAAATTAAGAGTGTAATAATAGAAGAAAAAGATAAATTTGAGAAAACTCTTGAGCGTGGAGAAAGAGAATTCAACAAGATAGTAAATAGAATGAAAAATGAAGGACAAGACACAATTTCAGGACAAGACCTATTTACTTTATACGAAACTTATGGATTTCCACCAGAGGTTACTCAGGATTTAGCAAGAGAAGCAGGATTAAAAGTTGATACAACAGAATTTGACAAACTATTCAAAGAGCACCAAGAAAAATCTAGAATGGGTAGTGAGCAAAAATTCAAGGGTGGACTTGCTGGAACAGGTGAACAAGAAGTAAGATATCACACAGCTACACACTTATTAAATGCAGCATTAAAAGTAATACTTGGAAAAGATGTACATCAAAAAGGCTCAAACATAACACCAGAAAGAATGAGATTCGACTTCAGCTGTGACCACAAGCTTACAGATGAGGAAAAGAAGAAAGTAGAAGATTTAGTAAACGAGTGGATATCACGTGGCTTAGATGTAAAATGCGAAGAAATGAAGAAAGACGATGCAATAAAATCTGGAGCAGAATGCATGTTCATAGAAAAATATCCAGACATAGTTACAGTTTATTCAATTGGAAATGATAAAGAAACAGTATCAAAAGAACTATGCGGAGGTCCTCACGTAAAAAATACTTCAGAATTAGGACACTTTAAAATAAAGAAAGAAGAAGCAAGCTCAGCCGGAGTAAGAAGAATAAAGGCAATACTTGAATAACAATTTCGCCCAATAGGGACGCCCCTTTTTGGGCGAAATGTTATAAAAGACTCGGAAAAATTTATAATCAATATGTAACGCCCCAAAAAGGGCGTCCCTATTGGGCGAAAAAGGAGAAGAGTATGGAAGATTGTATTTTTTGTAAAATTATTAAAGGTGAAATTCCTTCAACAAAGGTATATGAAGATGAAAATGTGCTAGCATTTAAGGATATAAATCCAGCAGCACCAATTCATATTTTAGTTGTACCAAAGCAACATATTGAAAATGTGCTAGAAATAAATGAAAAAAATAAAGAAATTGCATCTAATATATTTTTAGCAATAAACAAAATTGCCAAACAACTTGGAATAGACCAAAATGGATTTAGAGTTATAACAAACTGTGGAAAAGATGCAGGACAAGAAGTTATGCATTTGCATTTTCATATATTAGCAGGTGGAAAAATGGGACCAAAGATTGTTTAGTTATTGTAATAAAAATGACAAAAAGAAATTAATAGAATGGCAATATAAAAAGTAGATATAGATAAATTTAGAAAAAACGACAAAATTATAGGCAAAAAGGATAAAATATGGTATAATAGATGTAATATGATTTTATACTATAGGAGGAAGAGATGAGCGAAGGAAAATATGGAAAAATATTAACTATAATATTAGGAATTGTTGTAATAGCTGTTTTAATTTTATTGGGATTTCTAGGTTATGATGTATATAGAAAAAAGACAATAGATAAAGATACCTCAAAAGCACTTGATGACTTTGATACAAAACTAAATTCTATTGCAAGAAACGACACAGTAGAAAATGTCGAACTTCCAGATATAGATTTACCAACAGTAGAAAATGTAACGACTAATACAAATACTACAGGAGGGAATGCAACAAAGAGGGTTCAATATAAAGGATATAATGTAGATGGAAAGATACAAATACCAGCAATAAATTTGGAATATCCCATTCTAGAAAAAGTAACTCCATCATCTATAGAAGCTGCAGTTGCAATTTTATATAGTGCTAATGGCTTAAATCAACCTGGAAATACAGTTATATCAGGTCACAACTACAGAAATGGCTCTTTCTTTGGAAATAATGATAAATTAAAATTAGGAGATAAAGTGTATATTACAGATAATTCTGGTACAAAATTAAAATATAATATTTATAACATTTATGAAACATCTCCTGATGATGGCGACTTTATAATGAGAGACACAAATGGAAAAAGAGAAATTTCGCTACAAACATGTACAGATAACTCAAAAGGAAGACTTATAATTTGGGCTGTAGAAGAATAAAGTGGTAATTTCTTAAAATAAAAATAAGAAATTTGAAAAAAATTAAAAAAATAAGAATTAATTGTTGACAAACATATACTTTATGAGGTAAAATAGATACTGCATTTGGTTATTGCAATTAAATGCAGTATTCAATGGTGGATTTAGCGTAGTTGGTTAACGCGCCAGTTTGTGGCACTGGAGACCGTGGGTTCGAGTC
>ERZ773245.2205-NODE-2205-length-11324-cov-3.659863_pt1 | contig 11324 bp, 10 predicted proteins | sample MGYA00580988_ERZ773245 | MGnify/ENA primary metagenome ERZ773245 (study PRJEB29015, sample SAMEA2737792) | human gut metagenome | biome: human gut; feature: human-associated habitat; material: faeces | place: China | collected 2012 ... | reverse complement strand
CCGTAGTTCTGAAAAGCGAGTGCAAAGGTACAGGTTTTCTCAATACCCTCCAAACTTTTCCCATGTTTTTTTGAAGAAAAGACATAAGTTTTCCAAAAGATTGACAAAAAGAGCCATAGACACATTATATATTATATAGCAAGAAGACAAGCTCTATGTTTTTAGACAGAAAGACATAAAAGACATATTCTTCTTTTTAGACAGAAAGACATAAAGGACATGTTCTTCTTTTTAAGACAGAAAGACATAAAGGACATAATTTTAAAGACAGAGAAACAGAGGGACCGATTTTTCTTTTTTAGACAAGAAAACATATTTTTCAAAGACAGAGTAACCAAGGAACGTATTCCCTTTTTAAGATATAAAGGACATATTCTCAGGGGGGATGCGCGAAAAGAAACAGTCTCTGCGTTAAAGGTATCAATATCCGTTACTCTGTATATTTACTTACAAAACTATGTCAGGATGGAGTTGTAATCTACAGAAACGACAAAGGGAGAAACAGAGTAAAACGGCAATGATGGGCACAAAAAGTTGGGACGCGACGAAGAAAGCGGTGAGATGATGCAGTCAACTCAACGGTTTTATCGTGTCAAAACACTAAGATGACAAGGTCAAATAACCGAGATGACATGGTCAAACTACTGAGACGACAACGAGAAAAAGAAGCTTTCTTGCACCAAAGCTCCTTTTTCTTTATCAACAGAATGATGATGAAATCGCATATCATTGATTACCAATAACTTACTAAGAAGTCTCCAAAATCCACGAAATTCAGGGCGAAGGAGGGGCTGCTGCGTAAAACCACCGCCACAGAGGCGGAAAATTGTCAGTTTATTCAACAACACAACACATCTCATCTCTGCTCTCATAAAAAGCAGAATGTGTCTTCCCGTCTGCAATAGGAACGATATTTCACTTATGTCTTTATGTCCACGAAAGTCAGCGTCGCTGCTTTTCTCGCAAAGCCTTTATCGTACCCTCTCTATCCAGACGACGCTTCACCACAGCAGGGTTGCCCACAGCAAGGCTGTCGTCGGGAATGTCGTGCACGACGACGGCACCGGCGCCAATGATACAACGCTTGCCGATGGTCACGCCGGGCAAGACGGTGACACCGCCGCCCAGCCAAGTGTCGTCGCCAATGGTGATCGGATAGGACGTCTCCATCGGCTTGCGCCGGTCGAGATAGTTCATGGGATGCTGGGGCGTAAGCAACTGACAGTTAGGACCAATGAGCACATGGTTGCCGATGGTGATGATGGCTCCACCGAGAAACGTACAATTGTAGTTGATGAACACGTGCTCACCGATGTGGTTGCTGCTGGCATGGTCGCAATAAAACGGCGGGCAGATCACCGACGAGTCGGGTATGCCCGGTGCCACACGCTGAAGCAACAACCGAAAATTGGGTGATGTCAGCGTGGTCTGATTGAACGCCAAGAGCAACTCCTTTGTGTCAATGCAACTCCGCTGTATCTCAGGGTCATCGATATGATAGAGTTTTTGCGAGCGCATCTTTTCAAATTCTGTTTTCATAGTCATCGTGTTTTGGTAACAAAATTAAGAAAAAACATCAAAAGGACAAGCCCCAATAGTACTTATTTTGTAACTTTGCCGCATAATAAACACGATACTGATATGAAAAGAACCTTCATCCTACTGGCCGCCTTGCTGCTCAGTCTGTACACACAGGCACAGATGCACAGCTATGATACCAGCTTCACCTTTTCCCAAACGAATTTTGTCGACACGATCCCCATAGAGGTTGTCGACGATCAGATATACATCATGGGCACAGTGGGCGGGCGGGCCTGTCGCTTCAACCTCGATACAGGATCGAGCCAAGGCTCAGTCTACATGGGCAGTAGCATACAAGGGTTGCGCCCGTTGGGCAATGTCGTCAGTCGCGACGCCGCCGGAAATCTCGACACGGTGGCTGTGGTGGAGTTGCCGCCGCTGACCATCGGCAGGCTGACTCTGCAACACTATGTGGCCTCGGTGTTCCGCCCACAGACCACACGCCACACCTACGACGCTATCCTCGGCTTCGACCTGCTCAACAAAGGCCTGTGCTGCAAGATCGATGCGCGCCATGGCCGGATGATCCTTACCGACCGTCGCGACTATTTCGACCACGAGCCCGGCGTGGGGCTGCATTATCGGCTGAAATGGTTCGTGCCCTATGTGCTTGTCAGTCCGTTTAAGCGTCATACCGACGAGGTGCTTTTCGATACGGGCTCCCGCCAGCTTTTCACGATGAACAAGGAGAGCTTCGACGTGCACGCCTATAAGAGCAAGAATGTGGAGAGCCAGGTGGAGGAACGCGTCAACGGCTCGTTCACCATCGGACAGTTAGGTGCTGAGCGTTCGTCGGAGGTGGTGTTTATGAAACTCGACCGACTGAAATGGGATACGTTCTCGTTCAAAGATGTAAGAGCAATGACCACACAAGGTGCCAGCCGCATCGGGGCGAGCATCCTGCGCTATGGCACGGTGACCATCAACGGCTTCCGCCGCAAGATCTTCTTCCAGCCTTACGAGGGTGGCGACAGCGTGGAGGTGAACAACAAAACCTATACTGTTGCCTATGTGCCGGGCAAAGACGGGCGTGCCATGGTCGGCCTGCTGATGAAGGACAGCCCCGAATACCGGGCAGGCCTACGCCAGGGCGACACCATCGTGGCCATTGACGGCAAGGCCATCGCCACGTTCGCCGACTTCCGGCGTTACCCCTTCGTAAAGGAGCAGATATATAGGCTGACGGTAAGAGGAATGAACGGAATGGAAAGACAGGTGTCTTTCACAAGATAAGCAAGTACCCTTCACAAGATAAAGTAAGGCTGAGCCTTTGACAAAAGGAAAGACCCAGCCTCATATTTATATCGCTATGGTGAACGTGAAGCGAAGACCACCATCAGGGTTGTTGCGCACGTTGACGGTACCTTTATGCAATAGAATAGCATTCTTGACGATGGCCAGTCCCAAGCCCGTACCGCCCATCTTGCGGCTGCGTCCTTTATCAACACGATAGAAGCGCTCGAAGAGACGCGAGAGATGCTCGGGCGGCACCCCTACTCCATTGTCGCTGAAGACAAACGTCCAGTAATCGGTATGGCGCTCGGCGGTGATCGTGATCGACGTACCCTCGCCGGCATAGGCGATGGCGTTGTCAGTGAGATTGCGAAAGACACTGTATAGCAGTGACTGACTGCCTTTGACGATAAGTTCGCCAGGCAGATAGTTATGGAATGTCATATGACGTTGCTCCAACTGCAAGGCTGTCTCCTTCTGGATGTTCTGCACCATCTCGGAGATATTCACGTCTTCGAAGTTCTGCATGTTAGGTGCATCGTCGAGCCGGTTGAGCGTGGAGATGTCGCGGAGCAATGAGGTGAGCCGTTCGCTTTGGGCATAACAGCGCTGGAGAAACATCTCCTTGGTAGGAGCATCGATATGTGGGTTCTCAAGGATTGTTTCGAGATAGCCCTGAATGCTGGCCACGGGTGTCTTGAGCTCATGCGCCACGTTTTGCGTGAGCTGTCGCTTGAGGATATCCTGCTCGCGCCGTGTGGTCTGCAGACGCTTATATATCTTGATGATACGCTCGGCGATCTCGCCCAACTCATCGTCGGGGAATGCCGCGAGGTCCTCCGTCTCCAAACTCTCGTTGTGGTCGGCACGCGAAGCGAAGATGCGGAGCTTGGTGATGTTTGTACCCAAGCGGTTGACAAAGCGGTAGAGCACGAGGGTGAGCAACACTATGATCACCAGGGCAAACCAGATGAAGTGCTGATCGGCCTGCAGCGTCTTCGCCAGATTGTTGTCGTAAGGCAGAGCCGTGCGCACCACGATGCCGTCGCGCTTGAAATAAGTAGCAGAGTAGAAATACTCGCGGTCGAGGGTGCTGCTATGTCGAGCGAGCGACGTGCCGTGTCCTTGTCGCAGAGCCTCCTTGATCTCCGGGCGCGAGGCATGGTTGGGCATTTGGGCATAGTCGCGCCGGAAATTGTCGTAGAGCACACGTCCGTCCTTGCGCACGAGGGTGACACGCAACTCCTTGTTGTTGAAACTTTTCACGAGAGCCGTCAGTGTATTGTCAACCGGCTGCCGCTTACCTTGTACCTCCTCATGTATCTGTGCATTGAAGCTCTCCAACCGCGATTCCAGCAGCCCTATCTTGTATTGTTTCTCCCTGGCCTGCTGAAAGACGATGAACGCCACTGCAAAAGCCAAGAAGAGAGAAAGAACCGTCAGATAGAGCTTATTGCCGACAGAGATTGCCTTCACCTTACTAAAATATCTATCCATGAGATCATATCATTATTAGGGGACGCTTTGTCACAAGCCACATTTCCTTAAGCGTCGAAATAGTAGCCGAAGCCCAGTCGTGTAACGATGCACTTGGCAAAACGCCCGATCTTCTTGCGCAGACGCGTGATGTTGACATCGACCGTACGGTCGAGCACGAGTACGTCCTTGGGCCATACCTTGTCGATGAGCTCCTGACGTGAGAACACACGCCCTTTCTCCTCAAGCAGAAGATGGAGTAACTCAAACTCGGTCTTGGTAAAGGGCACGTCCGCACCGTCGATGCTCACAGTCTTCTTGTCAAGGTTCATCTCCAATCCCTGATAACGCAGCACGGCAGGTTCTGAGCCTTGGTGCTCAGAGGTACGGCGCAGCACGGCGCGCACGCGCACGAGTACCTCACGCAAGGAGAACGGCTTGGAGATATAGTCATCGGCGCCAAGATTGAAGCCGGTGACCGTATCGTTTTCCGTGTCGCGCGCCGTGAGAAAGATGATGGGCACGCTGGCTGTCGAGGGATTGGCCTTGAGTTGTTTGGCCATGGCGAAACCCGACATGCCGCCCATCATCACGTCGAGCAGCAAGAGATCGAAAGAGGCGATGTCGAGCTTCAGCGCATCCTCGGCAGAATTAGCCGTGGTGACCTGATAGCCTTCGGTCTCAAGATTAAATTTGAGAATCTCGCAGAGGTCGTCCTCATCGTCGACGACCAGTATCTTGTATTTCTTTTCTTCTTCCATTGCTTATTGATGTTATATTGCAAAGATAATCATTTTTTCTGTTTTACATCCCAGTCATGCCTTTTAAAGCAAATTTTTCCCCACGACATTAGAAATGAGTCATAAACTCGATAACGATCTTGTCCTTCTCTGATGTTTTGGGAATACCGTCCTTGCGATAGAAATATTTCTCGTAGTTGATACGGATATCGGAAACGAAAGGCTTGGCAAGACTCAGCGTCACGCCTCCTGTCAGACGGTTGCGCTGATAGTCAGTGGTAACCATGTTGCCGTTGTCGCCATATTTCGTACCATCACTATGGTCAGTCATGAAATCGTAACGAACAAGCGGTGACACCTTTCTGATCAAGCAACGCTTGTCGCGAACCGGAATGTCGTAATTGGCAAAGACATCCACGGCATGCACATCTTTATATAGATGGTGGGAATATCTCTTATATAAATACTCCACTTCACCGAGAAACGATCCACGGTGATAGGTCAGTCCGCCGTCGTACATCATAATCGTATTGTGGTTGGGGGTGATCTTCTGCGCACTGAGCACCAGATCGGTATGAAAGGGAAAGAAGAACTGCACCTTGGAGGAGAAATTCGCACCTTTGGTCCAGTAGTTCTTCTGTCCAGTCAGCCCCGAACCATTGAAGAGCCCAGCCTGTACACGAATGGGGAAGCCCACATGGAAATCATAGGCTGCCATGGCTCCTACGTCACGCACATTACCCACCTGCTTAGCGATGAAGCTGCGGTTGGCAAAATACTGCTGATCGGGCGAACGGTGGGCATCGATGGTAAACGGCACACGCATCTGTCCTATGGTAAACTGGAAATAGCGCCAGGGCTTCAGCCGCGTGTAGGCATCGAGCATCTTGATGACGCCCTCATCGCAAAGGTCGATCTCTGCCTTGTACTCCACCTCGGGCATCAGCTTGCCGCTGACACTGACACGTGCCGTGCGAACCTCAAAACGTCCCTCACCCTCTGAAGTCTGATATTCATACTTACCGCGCAACGTGCCATGCACCTGCGGTTGGGTGTTTACTTCTTGAGCCGGAGCCGACCAGGCAGCCAGCAAGCACAGCACAAGCGACAGAATCTTTTTCATATATGTTTCATCCTTGCGTTTACATCCGCAAAGTTACTCTTGTCATGTTTAGAAAAGGTGACACAGATGTTACAAAGACATGACAATAGCCATTGAAACAGTTTCGTAATATCATTGTAACAGATATGAACAATATGTGTTAGAGATAATTGGTAATTTTGCAAGCAGAAAGAAAACGAGCATATCAACTTACAATCATATGAAAGCAAATAAGAAAGAGTTACTGGAGAGAATTACAAAGATGTCTAAGAAAGGCGGCAAACTTGAGACTGCTGTCCTGACACTGGCATTGCAGAAGCTGGACAGCGAGGACTTCGCCTTTGACGAGGAAGGTGTCTACAACACCGACCACAAACAACTGGTCTATTCACGCGGTGACCGTGAGGAGGTCAGCGTGCCGACTACCGTGCAGACAATCAGCGAGATGGCTTTCGCCCGCAAGAAACATCTGAAGAAGGTGACATTGCCCAAAGGCTTGAAGACAATTGCCCGCGAGGCTTTCGCTGACTGCGATGCCCTGGAGGAGATCGTGCTGCCCGCCAGCGTGGAGACGGTCGAGCCGTATGCTTTCAGTGATTGTGACCGATTGAAGCGTGTGGTCTTTGAGGGCGCACCGAAGAAAGTCAGCCGCAAGGCCTTCGAGTCCTGCGATGAGCTGCACGACATCTCTGTGCCCGACGACATGGTCAAAACGCTGCGCAAGGCACTGCACCTCAACGATGGCGACATCAACTACCTGGTCGTGGGACACAACGAAGACAACAGCAAAAAACTCAAAGAAGAGAAAAAGAAAGGAAAGAAAGGAAAGAAAGAAGAGAAAGCTGCCAAGAAAAGCAATAAGGCCGCTAAGAAAGACAACAAGAAATAGACCGTTCTCAGCCTCAACAAGCATCAAACGACATAGCACCATGACAAAGGAAGACAAACTCAAGAACCTCTACGTCAAACGCGACGTGAGTTGGATGTATTTCAACCACCGCATCCTGCAGGAAGCCAAGAAAGAATACGTGCCATTGCTGGAGCGGCTTTCATTCCTGGGCATTTACTCCAACAACCTCGACGAGTTCTTCCGTGTGCGTGTGGCCTCACTCAACCGCATCCTGGCCAGCAACGACGTGGATAAGCACACTAAACAGGACGTGAAGCGCACGATCAAGACCATCAACCTGCTCAACGAGAGCTACAGCAAGGAATACACCGAAGCCACACGACAGGTGTTCAGCGAGCTGGAACTCCACAAGGTCAGAATGGTCAACGAGACGCAACTCAACGACGAACAGAAGAAATGGCTTGAGAATTTCTACTACGACAAGCTCAACGGTTCGACAAACCCTATCTGGCTCAGCGAAATCAAGGATCTGAGCACCTTGGAAGACAACCGCATCTATCTGATCGTAGAGAAAACCATCATCAAAGATGCACGCTCGAAATATGCCATCATCAAGGTGCCCGACAAGACATTTGGACGCTTCATTAAGATACCGGCTTCCGACGGATACGACAACATCATGTATCTCGACGATGTCATCCGATTCTGCCTGCCATTTATCTTCATCGGACTCAGGCCGAGCTACTTCCGCGCCTACAGCTTTAAGTTCACCAAAGATGCAGAGATGGAGGTAGACAACGATGCCGACTACGGTACTATGGAGCGTATCGCTATCGGCGTGGACAGCCGCAAACGCGGTGAACCTATCCGCGTGCTCTACGACCGCGACATGCCACAAAGCATGCAGAAAAAGATTCTTGAGCGCCTCGACATCCGCGAACTCGACACCTCGCTGGCCAGCGGACGCTATCAAAACCATAAGGATCTGATGAAGTTCCCTGACTGTGGACACGACGAATTGAAATATCCTAAATGGAAGCATCTGATGAAACCGGAGTTTCTTTCTGAGCAAAGCATTTTGGATCTCATCCGTGAGAAAGACCGGTTTATCCATGTCCCCTACCACAGCTTCGACGCTTACATCCGTGTGCTGCGTGAGGCGGCACTGAAGCCAGAGGTCAAAGAAATCAAAACCACGCTCTATCGGCTGGCCAAGGACTCCAAGGTCGTCAAGGCACTTATCTGTGCAGCCCGCAACGGCAAGAAGGTGACAGCCGTGGTGGAGTTGCTCGCCCGCTTCGACGAGGAGAGCAATATCAAGTGGAGCAAGCGCATGCAAGAGGAAGGCGTAAATGTCATCTTCGGCGTGGAGGGGCTGAAGATCCATTCCAAACTCCTCTATATCAGCAGCAAGAAAGGCGACATTGCCTGCGTGGGAACCGGCAACTTCCATGAAGGCAACGCCAAGGTGTATACCGACTATCTGATGATGACGGCCCGGCCGTCAATAGTCTCAGAGGTGGCAAAGGTCTTCCAGTTCATCGACCGACCGTTCCAACAGGTACGCTTTAGTCAGCTGCTCGTCTCGCCCAACGCTATGAAGAACCGCATCCTACACATGTTCGACACAGAGATCAAAAACGCAAAAGAGGGCAAAGAGGCTTGGGCAAAAATCAAGATCAACCATATCACCGATCCCGACGTGGTGGCAAAAATCTATCAGGCTTCGCAAGCCGGCGTGAAGGTCGACATTGTACTGCGTGGCAACTGCTCACTCGTGCCGGGCATACCGGGTGTGTCGGACAATATCCATATCGTAGGTATCATCGACCGGTACCTTGAGCACAGCCGCATCCTCATCTTCTGCAATGGAGGAAAGAACAAATACTTCCTCGGCTCGGCCGACTGGATGCCACGCAACCTGCTCAGTCGCATCGAGGTGATGACACCGGTCTATGACGAGGATCTCAAAGAAGATCTGCGACGCACGGTGGAATACGGACTGCGTGACACAACCAACGGACGACTCGTCGACGGAAAGGGTACCGACCAACTGCAACAGGGCGAACTCTTCAGCAGCCAGGAAGAACTCTACAAATATTATTTGGAACACAACGAGTAGAAGACTATCCACATCACGCTACCCGCCCATTTAAAGAAAGAAATATGAAATGTACATTAGCAGCTATTGATATTGGTTCCAACGGAGCCCGTTTGCTCATCAAAGCCTTCGACGACGAGGCTGTCGGATTGGAACGCGTGCGCAAACTGATGTTCGTGCGCGTGCCTCTGCGCTTGGGCAAGGATGTCTTCACGCTCGGCAAGGTGTCGAAAGAGCGTGAGGAGATGATGATCCACATGATGAAAGCCTATAAGCAACTGATGAAGGTCTTCCGCGTCAATGCCTACCGCGCTTGTGCCACGTCGGCCATGCGCGATGCCGAAAACGGTATGAAGGTGATCAAGACGATTAAGAAGGAGAGCGGACTCGACTTGGAGGTGGTCAAAGGTCCCGACGAGGCACTGCTGCTCGTCAACAACCTTGTGGAGAAGACCGACTCCAATGAAGGCAACTTCGCCTACGTCGATGTGGGCGGTGGCAGCACAGAGATCTCACTCATCCATGACGGCACGCTCGCCGAAAGTCACTCCTATAATATAGGTACACTGCGTCTGCTCTCTGACCGCGTCACTCCTGAAGCCTGGAAAGCCATGGAGGCTGATCTGCAAGGATATGCCAAGCTATACCCCGACATACACATCATCGGTTCGGGTGGTAATATCAACAAGCTGTTCAAGATCAGCAAAGAAAGCAAAAACAAGAAGCTCTCCATCACCGAACTACAACGGCTCTACTCCATGCTCAAACCGATGAGCATTGAGGAGCGCATGATCTCGTTCAACCTCAAGGATGACCGTGCTGATGTCATCGTTCCTGCTGCCCGCATCTTCCTCGACGTGAGCAAGCAACTCGGATGCGACGAGATCATGGTACCGAATATCTCGCTTGCCGACTCCATCGTCGACGGACTCTACCGCGACATGAAAACGGCAAAGGTAAAACCCTAAGTAAATACTCCAGCTCTATCCACGTCTCCCCACCGAGCCGTGGATAGTTTCTTTATTAACTCCCTATTTCATACCAAAAGAAACTAAAAAGCACTCTTATGTGGTTAAAATAAACTAACCTCATGCAACTTTCCTTTCTTTTTTGCGTCATAATAACGATATTTGCAATAAGTTGGCTTCACGACAATCCCATTACAAAGGATTTCTGGCCACACAATATATGAAACGACATTTATAAATAAAAACAAGATAATATGAAGAAGACTAACATCGCTATTGTAGCTCTGCTCGCCGGCACTATGCTCGTCAGCAGCTGCGCCAGCAAGAAAGACTTGGTGAATTGCCAAACAGAAAATCGTGAACTGACCGCCAACTATCAGGACGCCAAGGAAAAGCTCGCTGCCTCTCAGGCTCGCGTCAGCTCCCTGGAGGATCAGCTCGCTCAGGCTAAGAAAGACTACGCCTCGCTGCAAGGATCTCTCGACAAGAGTCTCAACAATGCCAACGCCAACAACATCAACATCTCAAAACTCGTCGACCAGATCAACGAGTCGAACCAGTATATCCGCCATCTCGTGGAGGTGAAGAGCAAGAGCGACTCGCTCAATATGGTGCTCACCAACAACCTCACCCGCTCACTGAGCAAGGAGGAGATGAAAGAGGTCGACGTGCAAGTGCTCAAGGGCGTTGTTTATATCAGTCTGGCCGACAACATGCTCTACAAGAGTGGCAGCTACGAGATCAACGACCGTGCCCAGGAGACGCTGAGCAAGATTGCTAAGATCATCACAGACTACAAGGACTATGACGTGCTCATCGAGGGCAACACCGACAACGTGCCTGTTAACACAGCCGCACCATCCATGAAGAACATCCGCAACAACTGGGATCTCAGTGCTCTGCGTGCCTCCAGCGTAGTTCAGTATCTCATTGATCACTTCGGTGTGGCACCTAAGCGACTGACCGCCGGCGGACGTGGCGAATACAACCCTGTGGCCAGCAACGACACAGAACTCGGCAAACAGCGCAACCGCCGCACCCAGATCATCATCACGCCGAAGCTCGACCAGTTCATGGACCTCATCGACAAGGCTCCAGAGGAAAGCAACAACAAGTAAAGATTACACCTGCTATATCATAGGGGGGCTATGCCGCACGGCATAGCCCCCCTTGCTATTTATCTCAAAGAGAATCGTTAGTTCTGTTCTTCGAGTTTTTCTATCTCCGCTCTCTCACGGTTGATGATCTCATAGCCGTTCTTGGTCATCTTGTG